>Ga0209417_1000288_pt1 | contig 131370 bp, 120 predicted proteins | sample RifGroF2_FD_184002 | JGI IMG/M metagenome (GOLD analysis project Ga0209417, IMG submission 184002) | Groundwater microbial communities from Rifle, Colorado, USA - Groundwater F2 (SPAdes) (version 2) | ecosystem: Environmental > Aquatic > Deep subsurface > Groundwater | place: Rifle, Colorado... | reverse complement strand
ATTATCGGTTTTATCCATCTGTATTTTTCTTCTTGTGGTGTATTTGGCATTGTTTTTGACATGCCCTCAGCCTACTTCTCTCCCTAAAAAGTGCAAAAGGTGTGTGCACATTACCATTTGCTCTTGACAAACTCTTTCAATTCACATATAATTCATTCCTTTAACGCTTTTGACAACATTTTTGCATCAAAATCAAATATCTGGCTTGACACGCAAATCGAATACGAATATGTTATTGAAGCAAAACGCGGGATCAAAGGTATAAAGCGCATAAAACAGTATAATAACTATTAAAAAATATATGGACACAACAACTCAAAATGATAAACTCGACCTCCCAAAAGTATTAGAAGAAATCTTCATGGTTTTAACCGGAAAAGAAAAAGAAGTCATGACAAAAAGATTTGGGCTTGATAGCAAGCCAAGACAAACTCTTGAAAAAATTGGCCAAAAATTCTCAGTCACGCGTGAAAGAATTCGCCAAATCGAAAAAATTGCTCTTACAAAACTCAAGAGAACATCCACAAATACTCATTTGATTGTTGTAAATGAAATTGCAACCGAGCTCGTTAAGGCAGCCGGTGGCGTTATGCTTGAATCAACGCTTATTGCAGAAGTTTTAAGCAGAATCGCATCAACTCACGATGTCGACGCTCAAATAACAAAGCTCGCACTCAGCATCAATCAATATCTTTCGATAACAGAACGCAATAACTTTATTCATACATTTTGGAGATTAAACAGCATTGAAGAAAAAGCTATTTTTGAAATCGCGGAAGAAGGCGTAAAAGTTCTTACAAAGAAAAATTCAGTTATGCTAGATGAAGAACTCGCAACTCAAATCAAATTGAATCTTGGCGAAAAAGCCAAATCATATTCAAATGGCATGATTATCAATTCTCTTACGGTTGATAAAAGATTTAAGAAAGTTAAAGATGGTTTTGGTCTTATGACATGGAGACAAATCAATCCAAAGTCAATTCGCGATAAAGCTTATATTATTTTGAAGAAAGCTGAAAAACCAATGCATTTCGCAGAAATCGCCACAGAAATTACAAAAACTCATTTTGATAACAAGCATGTTACGGTTCAAGCAGTTCACAATGAGCTCATTCGCTACGACCAGTTTGTTCTTGTTGGACGCGGTCTTTATGCTCTTAAAGAATGGGGTTATAGAAAAGGCACGGTTGCAGACGTTATTGAAGGCCTTCTTCGCAAGAAAAGCCCTATGTCAAAACAAGAAATAATTGTTGCAGTTTTGAAAGAAAGACATGTCAAAAAAGGCACAATTTCTCTTAATCTTCAAAAGAACGACAAATTTGTCAGAGTCGGTCGCGCGGTGTATTCTTTGAACGAGAAGTAGCACTTAAAAAATCGCGCATATGTCTAATCAAGAATCGCCGCAAGGCGAATGCATCTTTTGTAAAATAATCGCAAAACAAATTCCAAGCGAATTCATTTATGAAGACGATCTTTGCGTTGCTTTCAAGGATATCAATCCAAAAACAAAGCACCATTTTTTAATTGTGCCAAAGACACACATTCCTGCGGTTTCAGATATTGAAGAACCAAATTCAGCCTTAATGGGACATTTGATTTTTGTCGCCAAAAAACTAGGTTTAGAAAAGAACCTCGCACATTATAAACTCCAGTTTAACGTCGGCAGGGGAGCCGGCCAGGAAGTTTTTCACATACATCTTCATTTGATGAGCGATGCGATCTAGATTTTCAGCTTAGAGACTTTCTCTATGTTTTGCCACCCATCTGTCCACTTTTAGCCATTTTTCGCTTGTTTTGTCTGCTTCAAGCTTTATACCCCAATTCTCAGGCGGCTGATTTTCGTTTTTAATTAGGCCTGCGTGAGCCATTCTTTCGTGCGCTTTGCAAAGAGGGATAAGCGAGTCCGGATCGTGCGTTTTTGTTAACGCAAATCTCCACGTGTGATGAAGATATTTGTATTCTTTTGTGCAACCCGGAAACGCACACGTGCTATTAGTTTTCGCGAGAACGTATTTTTCAATTTTTGCCGGCACATATCTTTTTGCATTTTCTTGCGGAATTGGTTTTTTGGCTTCAACTTGCGCCTGATAGGCTTGCAGAAGTTTTTGCATAAGTTCGTTCCAATTTCCTTGGCCTTTGAGTTTCTGAAGTTGGTTTGCGATTTCCGGATCGAGTTCCATTGATATATTTTGTGCTTGTGGCACAGCATCAAATTCCTTCCTAGGAAGGAATTTCGATTCGTTATTTTTCTCTTCCATATGCGCTTTTTTGAACTCCTTCACGTAAACCTCCAATGTGTTTTTGCTCATTTCCATGGCTTTTTCAGCCCAAAAATTCGCCGTTTCTTGAGTTGCAATCGCAATGATTGGTTTAATTGCGTTTATTCCTTTTTTATCAATAACCCATCTTAATTCCGGCTTATCTTCCACTTTTCTAAGTATTCGGAGAGCCTCATCGACCGAATTCCTGCTCATTCCAGCAAGTTTTGCCGCGTATTCATATATACTTCCAAACCCTTTTTTCTCCCAAATTCGCAAACGATTTATCTCCGGCAAAAGTAGCACGCATTTTCGCATCCATTCTTTTGCGTTCTTGCCATAAAAGACAAATTTTTCATGAAGAGATTTTTCGAGAAATTGTGCTGAATTTTGCGTTGAATTTATCATATTTTTTAAGTTATGTGTTTAGCCATATTCTAGCTGAAATAAGCCAAAAAATCCACTTTAACTTTGAAAAATCTGTTGCGAAAAATAGAGGTAAGTATATGCTAATCTTTGGCACAAAAAACAACCAATATTAAGCCTTCACCTTCATAGAGAAATCCATTGGCTTTGCGCCCATAGTAAGCTCACCAACTGAAATAATATCAACTCCTGTTTTTGCGTATTCTTCAATGTTTTCAAGATTTATTCCGCCTGAAGCTTCAATCAAAAATCCGTCATTACCATACTTATCAATAAATTCTTTTATTTTCGCAGGTGCCATATTATCAAGCATAACAACAAACCGCACTTCTTTATCCCCAATTTTCTTTATTGCTTCAACAGCTTTTATTCCCATTTCCACATTTTCAACTTCAATCTCTATAAATCTCGCCCGAGTTTTTATCGCTGCAGCATAAGCACCATTTAAAGCACCTTCAACAGTAATGCCGGGCAAATTCAAATGCGTATCTTTAATCAAAATCGCATCTCCCAAATTAAGTCTATGAGTTCCAGCGCCACCAATCGCGCATGCTCTTTTATCAAGCAATCCCCACAAAGTTTTTCTCGTTGGCACAATCAAAACATCCGGCGCCTTATCAATAAATCTTCGAGCCAAAGTCGCAATTCCGCTCATCCTTTGAAGCAAATTCAAAACCGTTCTTTCAACCTTCAAAATATCCTGCGCATTACCATTCAAAGTCATAACAGCTTCACCGGTCATAACCAAATCGCCGTCATTTTTCAAAAATTCAATTTCAATTTCGCCGATTCTTGGCCTAAAATTCGGATCGCTATCACACAAGAAATATTTTATTTCCTGCACACCCGCCAAAATTCCATCCGATTTCGCAATAATCTGATATGGATATCTCATTTCGGCAGGAACAACCGCCGCACTCGTTATATCTCCTTTTTCACCAAGATCTTTTTCCAATTCCAAAAACGTATATCTAAAAATCCACTGTTTATAGGTCGCATTTTCCGGCGTCAAAACTTCGCCCATATTATGAGTTTTTTTCGCCAATTCCATTCTATTTTCTTTATTTATCATTTTTGGATTTTGGATTTTAGCTTTGAGTTTTTAGTTGTAGTTTTGCGTTTTGAGCTTTGCCTTTTGAGCTGCATGAGCTCGTACATTCTCTCAAACGCTTTCCTGGCTTTCTTCGCAACCTTCTCATCAACTTTAACCTCATATTGATTATACCTCAAAGAATGTAGAACCCTTTCAAGTGTGATCTTCTTCATATCATAACAAAGATTGCAAACCGTAAAAAACTCTTTCTCAGGCGCGTCTTCTTTTATTTTATTTATCATTCCACATTCAGTCACAACTATAAATTTCTTTGATTTATTATTTCTTGCAAATTCAGCCATTCTGCTTGTACTGCCAATAAAATCCGCCATTTCAAGCACGTTTGTCGCGCATTCCGGATGAATTATAAGTCTTGCTCCGGGATTATCCTTCTTGGCTTTTTTAAGCATCGCAGGAGTTATATTCTGATGAATCGGGCAAACTCCCTCCCACGCAATTATTTTCTTGCCTTTAACCTGTCCCGCAACAAATTTCGCAAGATTTTTATCCGGTAACATAATCACTTCTTTATTTGGCAAAGCTTCAACAACCTGAACAGCATTCGAAGAAGTGCAAATCGTATCGCATTCAGCCTTAACTTCAACAGTTGAATTAATATAACAAACGGTTGCCGCATTTGGATATTTCTTTTTAAATTCTCGCAGTCCCTTAACGTCAACAGTTTCCGCAAGCGCACATCCCGCATCCAAAGCGGGAATATAAACTTTTTTATTCGGATTCAAAATCGCCGCACTTTCCGCCATAAAATTCACTCCGCAAAAAATAATATTTTTCGCTTTGCTCCGAGTAGCCAAATCGCACAAATTCAAAGAATCTCCAATAGCATCCGCAACATGATAGATTTCCGGCCTTTGATAATTGTGCGCCAAAATAATGGCCTTCTTTTTCTTTTTCAAAGCCAAAATCTCCTTAATCAAAATTTTCTGACTCAAGCTTAATGTCATAGCAAAAGTATTGTACCAAATATAAGAGAAGATGTCCTATCAGGAATTTAAAGTTTCACTGATCAAGTTGCGCACGTCCATGCGAGCCATAGGCCCAACTCTAATTTCTCGAACCCTTTGAGTAAAAGCTTTGCGTACAGCATGCACTTCTTGAGCAGTCAAAAAAGCAGTTTCAATTTGAGATCTAACAGGCATTCGATCAGTAGCTGAATTTCGATCACCAATACGCATTTTTGTAGGCAAACCTTTTGCGTCCTCAGGTTGGAAAAAGTTTACACGTATCAAGCCATCACCACGCTCTCCAGGTGTATAATGTGGCCCAAAATCAGGAATTTTATTAGTTGAATGCATAATTAAATTTGTTAAATATGCACAAATTTAAACATAGAATGCAAGCTATATCAAGGCTTTTGATCTCGTCTTACTTGGATTTCAAAACATCATCAACTAGCGTCCTAGCCTTCTCAATGCTTTTTAATGAGCCTTTAGAAGCTAATTCCTCTTGAACCATGCGCAACTGTTCACGAGTAAGATAAACGGAAAGTGAAAGCTCGTTAAACTCACGGAGCTGTAAAGAAGAGTCAAGAGCATCAATGTGCATTTCAACACCAGATTTAGCATCTCTTTGAACAAATTCTACACGCACCTTTTCTGCATTAGGGGTCATAGTGGTATTCATTATTTAAATCGCAATCCCGTGAACAAATCTAAGCCACAAGCTTTTTAACATTTCAAATGTGGCAGTAACGAGTGAAGAGAGTATGTCGTTTAATTCGTGAATTTTCGCAATAATGTTATTCATTTCATAATAATTTGCAGGTCCAAAATGTCTCATGCTTTTTGCCTTAGATTTAAGTTCTTCAACTTCTTTTTCAATTTCAGTTGAAATATCGGCTTTCATGCGTCTTTCCGAAGGCAAATTCGCAAGCAACTTAGCGCGCATTTGTGCGGCCGTAAGCTTGTGAGATTTATGAGCTGTGCCACCGACAGGAGCAGTTTGTTTTTGCTCAGGAGGAAGCTCGGAAACGATCTCAGACAATCTTGTTTTAACCTCACCACCATCTTCAATTCCAGCCGCATTTTCAGGCATATTTGGCGAAGTTTGCGTGTTTTGCATAACGTTTGTTTTATTCTCCGAATGTGTACCTTTAGCTTGCATGATTTTTCTTTATATATTAACTATAAGCCAAAAAATGTCATTTGTCAATCATTTTCGTGTGATTTTCGCTCTTTTAAGGGAGTCAATAATATGTTAAATTAAATTCAATTACAAATAAAGATATATGAAGGAGATTCCAAAAACGTACGAAGCAACCGAATACGAATCAAAGATTTATAAAAAATGGGAAGCTTCAGGCGCATTTAAAGGCAAATATAAGGCAAAAGGTAAGACTTTTTCAATTGCTATGCCGCCTCCAAATGCAACGGGAACGCTTCATCTTGGTCACGCTGTAATGCTTGCAATTCAAGATATTATGACGCGCTATCATCGAATGAAGGACGGCGCTGCTTTATGGCTCCCAGGAACAGACCATGCTTCAATCGCAACTCAAAATAAAGTCGAGCAACTTATCGCAAAAGAAGGTTTAACTCGTCACGATCTTGGCAGGGAAAAGTTTTTGAAACGCACTGCTGAATTTGTCGCAAACTCACAAAATATAATCAAAAATCAAATTCGCAGTATGGGTTCAAGCTGTGATTGGTCACGTGAGCGCTATACTTTAGACGCCGATTTAAGCCTTGCAGTTCGCACGGTTTTCAAAAGTATGTATGAAGATGGGCTTATTTATCGCGGATATAGAATCGTGAACTGGTGTCCACGCTGCAAATCCACACTTGCTGATGACGAAGTTGAATATAAAGAAAAGAAAGGAAAATTCTATTTTATGAAATACGGTCCGGTTATAATCGGAACTGCTCGTCCGGAAACCAAATTTTTGGATAAAGTCATTGTTGTTCACCCGGATGATAAAAGATACAAAAAATATATTGGTAAAAGTTTTGATATTCCTTGGATAAATGGCAAAGTAAAAGCCACAGTTATCGCAGACAAAAGCTCTGATCCTGAATTTGGAACAGGGGCAATGACAATAACTCCGGCACATTCTTTCATTGATTTTGATCTCGCAAAAAAATATGGTTTTGAAGTTGTAAAAATTATTGATGAAAACGGCAATTTAACAGACGTCACAGGCGAATTCGCAGGAATGAATGCGCACGAAGCTCGTGAAAAGATTGTCGAAAAAATGGAAAAACACGGCTTGATCGATCACATCGACGAAAACTATACTCACAATCTTTCAGTTTGTTATCGTTGTGGAACAGCAATTGAGCCACTTCCTTCAGATCAGTGGTTTATTAATGTCGATAAAAAACTTCCAAAACGTGGCAAATCCTTAAAACAAATGTCAATTGAAGCCGTCAAAAGTAAAAAAATAAAAATCTTACCTGATAGATTTGAAAAGATTTATTTTCATTGGATGAACAATCTGCACGATTGGTGCATTTCAAGACAGCTTTGGTTTGGACATCAAATACCGGTTTGGTATTGTGACTGCTCAAAAGATCCAATCGTTGCAATCGAGCCTCCAAAACATTGTCCAAAATGCAAAAATACAAAGTTGCGCCAAGACCCTGACACTTTGGATACATGGTTTTCCTCTGGCCTTTGGACTTTTTCCACGCTTGGTTGGCCAAAGAAAACAGACGATATGAAACATTTTCACCCAACTTCAGTTATGGAAACCGGCTATGACATTCTATTTTTCTGGATTGCCCGCATGATAATCATGTCTCTTTATGCAACCAACGAAATCCCATTTGAAACAGTTTATTTACACGGTTTAATTCGCGATAAATTTGGCAACAAAATGAGCAAATCCAAGCCGGAAACATGCATTGATCCGCTTGATATGATTGAAAAATATGGAACTGATTCGGTTCGTTTAAGTCTTGTTATTGGAGGAACTCCGGGTAATGATATGCGCTTGTATGAAGAAAAAATCGCAGGTTACAGAAACTTCGTAAACAAAATTTGGAACGCTTCGAGATTTGTTTTAATGAATCTTGAAAGCAAAGATTTAAAAGCAAAATTTACAAAGTCCAGCGTTAAATCCACGGCCGACAAATGGATGGTGGATCATCTTCAGCATTTGATAAAACACACAACGGAGCTTATTGATGAATTCAGATTTTCAGAAGCCGGCAACAATACATATGACTTTTTCTGGTCCATATTTTGCGATTGGTATCTTGAAATTTCAAAAGGTGAACATAAAAATCCGGCAGTTCTTCTTTATACGTTAAAAACTTTATTAAAGCTTTTACATCCATTCATGCCTTTTGTAACCGAACAAATTTGGTCAACGTTAGATGAAAAGAAAATGCTTATTCTTGAAGAATGGCCAAAGTTCGATAAATTTTTGATGTTCAAAAAAGAAGAAGATTTAATGCAAAACGTAATAAGTGCAATCTCAGAAATCAGATCAACTCGCGCAGATCTTCATATAAATAATTCCGTAAAAATCCCGGTAACGATTTACGCCGGTACAAAGACCGCAATCTTTAAAGAAAAAGCCGAAATAATAAAACGCATGGCTCAAATAGGGGAGCTGAATATCGAAAAAACCGGCAAACCAATTCCTTCAAGCGTCAGAATCTTTTTAAGTGGGATAGAAATTTACATTTCACTTGCAGGAATAATTAATGTTCAAGAAGAACGCGCAAGAATTGAAAAAGACATCAAAGAAAAACAAGGATTTTTGAATACATTGGAATCAAGATTAAACAATAAAGGTTTTATTGCGAAGGCTCCAAAGGAAGTCATCGAAAAAGAAAAAGCGCAACAGAAAGCCATTACAGAAATGCTCAAAAAACTTAACCTATACAAAAATGCCCTCAATTGATGACGTTTTTCAGGAACAGTTTACAGCGATCGATGCATTGATAATGCAAAACAATTTAAAAGATGCTTACGCTGCGGCTTTAAATATTTTGCAAATTGATCCATACAATTCGAAGGCGCAAAAATACAAAACAAATATCGAAAAAATGATTAAAAAACACAATGATGAATTTGTTGATAAAGAAATCGCAAAGCTCAAAGAAATGCAGAAGCAAGGCCAAACCAAAGAGGCTCTTATAAAATTAAATCAACTCATTGGCATGATGCCGGATAGCAAAAAACTTCTGGATTTTTTAATAGAAACTCAAAAAGAATATAGAAAAGTGGAAGAAAAAAATAAAGGTAAAGAGTTGAAAGAGCTCGCCGCACAGTTAAAATCATTGATTGAAGCGAATAATCTCGAGAAAGCGCTCGATATGTGCAGTGAACTTTTAAACTCAAATCCAAGAAATGCGGAAATAATTAACCTTTGCCGCAAAGTCAGGTGGGTTGTTATCGATAAAAAGCTCGAATCCAAAAAAAGCTTATTTGATAGCAACAAATACGAAGACATTTTGAATTTTCTCTACGGCTTAAAAAGAATTGAATCAACGCATAAAGGACTTGAAAAGCTAATCCGTAACGTCAATGCAAAGCTTTATGCAAAACAAATGGATGAAAAACGCGACTTCATTTTAAAAGCAAAAGAAGACATAAATTATCTTTATCAGATGAGCAAATATGAAGAATGCGTTAAGGCCTCAAACGAACTCCTTCATATGGATCCAAAAAATTCTTTCGCAAAACGCATGATTGCAAAGGCCGGCAAAAAATTTGATTCCAAAGTGCGCAAAGAACTCCTAGCTCAAATGAAAGAACATAAACTCCAAGTCGATCCGAATAAAAAAGACGACTATATAAAGCTGTAGCCATTTTCAGTTATTTGCTTTTTCGGTTTTTTTGCCGACAATTTCCATCAAACAATCACATGCCGCTTTAAGCGAATCATAATATATACGCCTATTCGCATTTTCAATTAAAGTGCTCCCTTTTACACTTTCTGCTTGAGTCATATATTCAAACCCTCGCACGTTATGAAGGATATCCGACAAGGCTGAATCGGTTTCGACGTACACGCTTTGAACATTTAATTTTCCGCCTTGGTCAAGTATTTTTAAAGAATTTTGGACATAATATCTAAGCCCATTTGTTTTATCAGAAAAAGTCTCACTACCATATAAATCAAAATCACTTATTCTTTTAGCCGTATAATCAGCAATTCTAGAAGCTTCGCCTATAAAGCCGCGTAATTGTTCTTCCGTATAATCTCTATTTTCGGTATTTGCATTAAACAATTTTGCAAGTTTTGAAACCGGTTCAGAGTATGGATGATTTTTATAATATTCACGCATAAAAGCATCTTTTTCGTCTTTTCCGTGCAATGTTTTTGAATAATTTTCTATTACAAAATCCCTAAACTGCAAAGATTGTGCAGATTCACGTTTTTTAGCTACGACACCTGTTAATTTTGAAATTACATCATTAACGTTTTTAGAATAAAAAGGAAATTTTTTACCATCTTTAAATTCAATAAATAAAGGAAAACCTTTAGTGGTTGTTAAAGAGACCATTAATCTGTTCGGCATATCAAGTAAAGCAGTAGTTTCACCGGTTGAAGTTTTAACACTCAGTCTGCCATTACATCCTTCGATCGTAGCTTTAACAGCATCCTTTAATTCAAGCAATAATTCGGAATTTGCATCAAGCATTTCTTTGGCTTGATCATGTGAATAACCAACTGATTCAAGAACTTGCCTTGAAACATCAAAAAGTCTTTTAGAATCAACCTGTTCTTTTAACCTATGTAATTCTTCTTTTGGGTGCTTTATATCAACACCTTCAGCAGGTTTTACTAAAGGTTTCACGGCTTGTCTTTCCTTTTTTTGGTCACCATCATACTTAGGCGCACCTTCACCAAAAGCCATATTTTTGTATTTATATTGTATGTAATTATAGCATAAAAATAAGTAACGGACAAGCTTAGACTAAAATAAAATCCCCACCATTCGGCAGGGATTTTCAATTTTATTTGTCATTCATTTGTCCTTTGGAGCAATTTGGACTTTGTTATTTCACGAGCGTATATACTCTGCGTCCAACCCTCTTGAATTCCTTATTATTTGAGAGTGAAAGCAAAATCGTGATCTTCTTAACCTGTCTTTGTTTCAAAACTTCCTTGATAATGTCATCTCTGTCCATTTCTTTCTTTTTTGAGAGAAGAGTTGTGATGATATCTTTAACAGTTCCTTTGGAATAGCCCCATTCTTTAAGAGCATAAATGCCTCTACCAATTAAGATAAAGTCTTCCCAGCGGATAAGTTCATTATGAACAGCTTGAAGATTAACAGGTTTGTGATCAAATTTTTCTTTAATAATCGTGCTTGTGATATCGCGGAAGTGCAAAGGAGATTCATTCTTGCGAAGAATAAAGAAAATCTTGTCCTTAAGTGTGCGAGGATTAATATCTCTCCACTTAATAAGACCAATTCCAGCTTCTGCAATTTTAATTCTTTTGTCGATTCTAAGAGCTGAATTCAAGAAAGCGTCTGTGAAGGCTTCATTTTTCATCTTATCTTTCATACCCTTATAAAGCGTTTCAAGATCCATGACTTTGCCTTTCTTATCCAACAAATCAACCGCAACATTCAATGATTCAGAAACAAGACTTGTTTCAATTGTCTTAAGTCTGAAATAAGGATAGCTCAAGATTTTGTTTCCTTCGCGATCAATTCCTTTATCAAGCAAGAGTGACAATTTCAAAGCTTCAACATCCGCATTTTCACCTTGAAGAATTGTGCTCAAAATGCTTGAAATAAAGATATCTTCACGCATGACACCACCATTCGCTTGCAACATTGTGATCGCAAACTGGTGAATCATCGGCAAAGGTGTATTGAAAACATTTCTGCTCAATTTTGCAATTGCGGTTTGTTCAATCTGCCTTACGCGCTCTCTTGTAACTGAAAAGTCTTTACCGATTTCTTCAAGAGTGCGAAGCTTAACATGGTCAAGATTGAACCTTTTTTGAATAACAATCTTTTCCTTGTCTGATAACAAAGCGAAAAGACCTCCGATGGTCTTCGGAATATCCATGACAACCTGTTTTAAATTTTGATCCATAGGTATTGTGTTTAAGTTTTTCGACTTAATTATACTAGATATCATTAAAAAAACAAGATTATTATTTTGGCTTTAGAAAGCTACTTTTTTATATTTATTTAGAATCATATATATAACCAACACAAGGCACTGTTTTTATCAAGTCCATGGATGCACATATTTTCAATTTTCGTCGAAGCCTGCTTACGTGTACATCTACGGTATTTGTCAAAATATTAGCGTTATAGTCCCAAACATTGGATAAAATATCCGGTCGAGTCAAAACCTTATTTTTATTCATTAAAAAATATTGCAACAAAGAAAACTCCTTATTCCTAAGAAAAATTCGTTTATCTTTAAAAAACGCTTCACGCCTTGAAAAGTTAAGAGTCACATCATCAAATTTTAATTCTTTTATCTCAGAGCTACTTCTGATTTCAGAAAGCTTCTGTTTTATATTCAAAGCAATATTCAAAAACGAAAATGGTTTATAAAAAATAATATCAAAAGAATCCGCAATCCAAGGGCGCTTCATTTTTGCAACATAAGAATCCGTCATAAGAGCAACAACGCATTTATCGCGAAGGGGATTCAAGAAATCACAAAAAGGCTTATATTCTTCTCGCGGATCAGACATATAAAAAAGAAAAGCATCAGAACCGAGTGAACTGGATAGGTTTTTTGCAGCTTCAATTGAAATAATTTTAACCCGAAGATTCTCATATACAAAAGCTTTTTGGATAAATTTTGCATACTGAAGGTTTGAAGTAATAATTGTGATATCCATGTCTTTGTGGTTAATAATAAAAACAACAATAATGTCACACGGGAAAATTTCTCGCACAAACTTTATTTTTTAAGATTTTTTTAACGGCTTACACAAAAGAAAACTAATACTTCTAAACTGTTGACGGTCTTTGGAAACAAATGATAAAGTTAATCCGAACAAAATTTAAAAACATATTATGGATAAAAAAGATGATTCAATGGAAAAAGTTGTAGCGCTTTGCAAAAGGCGCGGTTTTATATTTCAAGGCTCGGAAATTTATGGCGGTCTTGCAAACACTTGGGACTTTGGTCCTTATGGCGTTGAGCTCAAAAATAACATCAAACGCTCATGGTGGAAGCACTTTATTCAAGAAAGAGAAGATATGGTCGGCTTAGATTCCTCAATTCTGATGCATCCAAAAGTTTGGGAGGCAACCGGTCACGTTGCATCTTTCACAGATCCTCTTATTGATTGCAAAAAATGCCATGAAAGATTTAGGGGAGATAAGCTTATTGAAGAAAATATGGGAATTGAAGCCGCCGCAGGAAAATCATTAAAAGAAATCTCGGAAATTATAAAGAAAAATAAATTAAAATGCCCAAAATGCGGCTCAACCGATTTCACAGAAGCTCGCGAATTTAACATGATGTTCAAAACAAATCAGGGCGTAATTGAAAATGAGACTTCCATGGTTTATTTAAGGCCGGAAACCGCTCAAGGAATTTTCGTAAACTTCCGCAACATTTCCGCAATTATGCGCAAAAAGTTACCATTTGGAGTTGGTCAAATCGGCAAAGCTTTCAGAAATGAGATTACTCCGGGCAACTTCATTTTTCGCACTCGCGAATTTGAACAAATGGAAATTGAATATTTTATCAAAGAAGAAGGATGGGAAAAACTGTTTAAAGAATGGGAAGATCTCTGCAAAGAATGGTTTGAAAAACTCGGGATAGACAAGAAAAACATGCGTTATCGCGAACACGACCCAAAAGAACTTGCGTTTTATTCCAAAAAAACCGTGGATATTGAATATAAATTCCCGTTTGGTTGGGGCGAACTCATGGGAATCGCATATAGAACCGACTACGACCTCAATCGCCATATCAAATTTTCCAATCAAGATTTAACTTATTTTGACCAGGAAACTAACGAAAGATTTGTTCCACACGTTATTGAGCCATCTTTTGGCATGGATCGAACGGTTTTGACTGTTTTGGTTAATGCATATGCAGAAGACAGTCTTGGAGGCGAAGCTCGCATATTTATGAAATTTGACCCAAAAATAGCACCTGTAAAAGCCGCGATTTTCCCATTAATCAAAAAAGAAGGTTTACCTGAAATCGGGCGCAAGATCTGGAATGACCTAAAAAGCGAATTTACAGTTGAATATGACGAATCCGGCTCAATCGGCAAACGTTACCGCAGACAAGACGAAATCGGCACACCCTTCTGCGTCACAGTCGACTTTGACACTCTTAAAGATAATACCGTTACAATCCGTGAAAGAGATTCAGGAGAGCAAAAAAGGGTGAAAATTGAGGAATTAAAAGGGATTTTGACGGAAAAGATGCGCTAAGAACACCTTATTTTTGAGTTTTAAGCTGTGGTTTTGACTTTTAACCTTTGAGTTTTGAGTTATCTTTAGCCTTGCTTTAAGAGCTATTTTCTGCTAAAATATAAAGAATACATTAAATAAAAACAAAAAATGAACTTTCAGGCATTCATGCAAAATATTCAAATTATATTTAAGGCTCAAGTCTGGCCTTTTATAGTTGCGCACCCGGCTATAACCGCACTTTACGTTTTAGGCGCAATAATCGGCTTCAAATTCATAATTTGGTTCATCAGATATGAATATGTAAAACGCGTTCCGAACGTCTATTACAAAGTCACTCTTCCGCGTGAAGATAATGCCAAAGATCAAGAAAAAGACACTCAAAAAGATTTTAAAGAGAAAATCGGAGTTATGCAGCAATGTTTCCGTGCAATTCATGAAATTGCTGAATTGAACGTAAAAAACATTATTTACAGCTGGATTTTTCATTCAAACATAGTCTCTTTTGAGCTCGTTTGTGAAAAAAAAATGCTTAGCTTCTATGTCGTTACGGTTCCTTATTATATGAACATCGTCGAAAAGCAGATAACTTCATTTTATCCTGATGCTGATATAACGAAAACCGAACCGATAACGATAAAAAGAGAAAGCGGCGAATACGCAAAAGCATTCTACGCATATCAAGTTAAAAAATTCTGGTATCCAATTAAAACGTATAAGGTAATGGAAAATGATCCATTGAATGATATTGCAAACTCGATGTCAAAATTATCAGATAAAGAAAAGGCATACGTTCAAATCATAGTTCGTCCAAAAAATCAGAAATGGGCAAAAAAAGCTGAAAATGAAGGCTCGGCACTTTTTCAGGGTCGTCCAACAAGTTTCTTTGGCAAAATTCCTTTGATTGGATCATTATATGCCGTATTCACAGCGCTTTTTCTTGGATATGACAAAATGCCTCAAGACAAAGGTGAAAAAGACTATGAGCGTGGTTACGTCAGAATGCTTCAAACAAAAGAAGAGGTTGCAAAGCGTGTTGGCGAAAAAGCCACGGGAACAGGTTTTGATGCAGTTGTAAGGTTTATATCAATTTCAAACAGCAATCTTGGCGCGGAAAATATTATGAACAATCTCGTTGTTGCGCTTAATGTTTTCAACGATCCTGCGTCAAACTCGTTCCAAACAAAAAGAGTTATACCAATAGATACGATAAATAATCGAATTGTTATAAATAACTTTAATTCTCGCATTCTTGAAAGTCGCTTTATGGGATTTGGTGAAAAATCGTCTCTGCTTTCCGAGGATGAACTCGCAACAATGTTCCATTTCCCATGCAGTAAATATAACAACGCTCCAATCATCAAATGGCTTAGTTATAAAATTTTGGCCGCACCACCGGATATGGGCGACACGGGACTTTTAATTGGATACAACTCATATAGAGGCGTTAAAAAGCCAATATATTTCTTGGATAAAGATCGCGTTAGACACCATTATGTCATTGGTAAATCCGGTACAGGTAAATCTGTATTTTTATCTACAATGGCGCGCCAAGACATTATCAACGGAAAAGGCGTGGCGGTTATTGATCCTCATGGAGATCTTATCGAAGATATTTTGCAATATATTCCAAAAGAAAGAGCAAAAGACGTTATCGTATTCAATCCTTCAGATCAAGAACGACCAATGGGACTTAATATTCTTGAAGCAAAAACTCCGGATCAAATGGATATGGCTTCTTCTCAAGCAACTGAAATATTTATTAAGCTTTTCGGTGATGAAATTTTTGGTCCACGCATTCAGCACTATTTTAGAAATGCATGTTTGACGCTTATGGAAGACCAAGAAGAGGGAGCAACATTAATTGATGTTCCAAGAATTTTCACAGATGACGAATTCATGAAATATAAAGTCAGCAAATCAAAAAATCCAATCGTAAGATCGTTCTGGGAGCATGAATATGCGCATACGGGCGATCGTGAAAAACAAGAAATGATTCCATATTTCTCAGCAAAATTCGGTCCGTTTATCACAAATACAATCATGCGTAATACAATCGGACAAACAAAATCAGCATTTAATTTCCGTGAAATAATGGATCAAGGAAAAATTCTTCTTGTTAATCTTTCAAAGGGTAAAATCGGTGATCTTAATACTCAGCTTCTTGGTTTGATATTCGTGGCACGCCTTCAAATGGCAGCCATGAGCCGCGCAGACATTCCGGAAGAACAAAGAAAGGACTTCTTCTTATACGTTGATGAGTTCCAGAACTTCGCAACTGAAAGCTTCTGTTCGATCTTGTCTGAAGCTCGTAAATATAGATTGGTTTTGATTATGGCTCATCAGTACGTCAGTCAGCTTGTCGCCTCAAAATTTGGCACACAAAGCACGCAAATTCGAGACGCTGTTTTTGGTAACGTTGGTTCTATGACAATCTTTAGAATCGGTGCCGAAGACGCGGAATTTATCGCAAAAGAATTCTTGCCATACGCAACCGAACAAGATCTTGTTGGAATCGGCAACCACAAGGCATATATGAAAATGCTTGTTAATAGCATTGCTTCAAAGCCATTCACTCTTGAAACCGTTTATGACACATCAAAGGCGAGCAAGAAAATTGCGGATATAGTCAAAGAATACTCACGTTTGAAATATGCAAGAAAGCGCGATTTCGTAGATCAAGAGATTGCCTCAAGAATCGGCATTGACGTTTCAAGACCGGCGGAAATTCCAAAGCTATAAAAGGGGACGGAGGCAATTAACAAAAGGTGTTTGCTTCGCAAACAGTTTTATTTATATGCGCCTGTGTTCTGCTTCGCAGAACGGCGTGGTGGCAGGGGCGAGAGTTGAACTCGCGGCCAACGGCTTATGAGTCCGCTGCTCTACCACTGAGCTACCCTGCCGAATAAGTCTAGTGATTTAAATTGGTTGCGGGGGCTGGATTCGAACCAGCGACCTCCAGGTTATGGGCCTGACGAGCTGCCAACTGCTCTACCCCGCGGCGTAGATACAATTTAGCAGAAGGATTATCAGAATACAAATAAAAATTGAATAAATATGATTTTTATGTTTAAATAATGCGGCAAAACTTTAAAAACATATGAATAGAAAATCAAATATAGGACTTGAACGAAAAAAGCTTGAATTAGCAACCACAAGATTAAAAGGGCCTGAAAACGAACGCTATTATGCTGAATTATTAGCCATATTCGGATTAACAAGAGAAAGAGTTGATTCAACAATCGGTCGAAACGTACCTATATCTAAAATAGTTATTGATTATTTAACCCATGACACATATCCCGCAAACTGCATCGAAAATAAAAATAGAGCAATGATTTGGAATAATTTTGCAGAAGCGGTAATAGAAAATTTTGGAATATTAACATCCAGATATAATGTGATAGAAATGGCTGAAGCATTTGGATTGGATGAAATGGAAGCGTTTCAAGCAATGATTGAAACGTCTCGAATCGGAATACTCCTTTTACAATATTTAGCTGATCAAGTTGGAGAGGAAATGATTTATTGTTTGAGTACAAATGCAAAAGCATATATCGAAAATGAGATAATACATAAAACCAATTCAGGATTAACATTGATGGCACAATATTTAAAATCGCCGGAAGAAACAATGAGTACGATAGAGGAATATTACAAAGAGCTTGAAGTAAATAAAGGAATTGCTGATCCTGCGAAACAAATTGGCGGAGAAACAATAAGCCATGAACAAGAAGTAAAGACTGATAGTGAAAAATTATTGAGAGAAAAAAAGTGGAACAGGTTGGCGACTGTGCTGGGAAATAACATTGAAATGTTCGCGCAAGGTGAAAGTGGGTCGATAGGGCCAGATAGAAATATGCGAGAAATGTTAGAATTTTTTAACATAACAACATTTGATCAATTGAGAAATGCTATCGTAGAAAGAACACCAATAGGTCAAATTTTATTGCAATATTTTACTGAAAAAATTGCAAATTGGCTTATAGCGGATATAAAAACGATAATGGGCGAAAAGGGAAATGCTTTAATAAAAGAGCTACAGCCATTAACCCACATAGGGATGGACAGTGCAATACTTTGCATCGAGAAAGCGCGTAAATTACATAAAAAGGGAAGCTCCTTGAGAGAATTGGTATATGCAAGCGCAATAGAAGTTGCGTTGACAGAAGAAAAAAGAATAAAACATAGAGCTCGCATGCAACACAAAGATTTATTTCAAGCGGGAATAATAGAAGCAATGACGCCGCGAAAAGGCTTGTAAAACTAACTGTTCGTCCTTTCAAAAAAGAACTTCCACCACCTCTCTGAATTGCTCAAATTATAATAAGCCTTAAGGGGATATTTGCCGGTTTCGTCTTTTACGTCGTCAGTTGGAATATTTTCACCTTCAGGGATAATAATAACTTCTTCACCGGGATTTATAAGACCAAAGTTTTGTTTTGCGATTTTATCAATATAAGCATCTGAGGTGTAATAAAGTAAATCCTCAGCTTTTTTACGATTCTCTTCAGCAATCATGCGGTTTTCATTTTCAAAATTTTTCACATGAAAGTCAATCTGATAACTTTGATAAATATTCACCGTAAGTGCATAAAGCAAATATGAAACAAGAAAAAATTCCGCGATGAGAATCATTTTTGTCGTATTAGAGGTGTTGTGAAGGTCGAATTTCATACTGCGCAAATTTTATCACAAATTGTCATGAAAGATAAATAAAGGTAATATAAATAAGATGAAAAATGCACATTTTATAGGGATAGGAGGCATTGGGATGAGCGCTCTCGCAATGATGGCAAAATCAAGAAATCTAAACATTTCCGGATCAGACGAAGTTGCTTCCGAAATCACAAATACTCTTAAAAAAAGGGGTATAAAAATTTCAATTGGCCATTCATCTAAAAACGTTCCAAAAAAATGCGATTTAGTTATTTATTCACTCGCCGCTCCGGAATCAAATCCGGAAAGAGTTGAGGCTAAAAGACGCAAAATAAAGCAGTCATCCTATCCGCAAGCACTCGGCGAATTCACAAAATCAAATCAAAATATTTGCGTAACAGGAACTCACGGAAAAAGCACAACTTCAGGAATGCTTTCAAAAATTTTGATAGATTGCAAAATCGATCCGCTCGTAATTATCGGCACAAAAACTCGCTATCTTAAATATGGCAATTTTCACAACGGTAAAAGCAAATTCAGTGTTCTTGAAGCATGCGAATATAGACGCGCATTTCTCAATCTAAAACAATATATTGGAATAATCACAAACGTAGATAGCGACCATTTGGATTATTATAAAAATTCAGATAATTATTTAAAAGCATTCAAAGAATTCGCAGCAAAAACTCCAAAAAATGGCTTCCTGATTATAAATAAAGATGATAAAAGAAGCGTCCTAGCGGCAAAATCGTGCAAAGGAAATGTCATTTATGTCAGCGAAAAAAACGCACCAAAATTAAATTTAACATTACCGGGCGAACACAACCGCATGAATGCACTTCTCGCAATAACGGCCGCAAGAATACTTGGTTGTCCAATCCAAAAAGCAGTAAAATCAGTAAATGAATACGAAGGAAGTTGGCGCAGATTTGAATATAAAGGAAAACTTGGAACAAGCATGGTTTTCGACGATTACGCCCACCATCCAAATGAAATCAAAGCAACTCTTGCTGGCGCGCGTGAAAAATTCCCAAACAAATATATTCTTTGCGTGTTTCAACCGCATCAATATGCCAGAACCAAGTCTTTTATAAATGAATTTCCAAAAGCATTTTTAAACGCGGACGAAGTAATTGTGCCAAATATTTATGATGTTATTGGTCGCGAAGAGAAAGTAAAACCAATCACGCCGGATCAGTTCGTCGCCAAACTAAAAACCGCTCACAAAAACGTAAAAAACAGCAACGGCTTCGAAAACACAGTCACGCTCATAAAAAAGAACATCAAAAAATATCAAGTAATAATTGTAATGGGAGCAGGGGATGTTTATAAGATTACAGAAAAGCTCTTTAAATTTTCTTCAAAATAAATCCGTCTTTCGTATCTTCAATGTCATATCCTTTCGCAATAATTTCTTTTCGAAGTTCATCCGAACGTGCGAAATTTCTATTTTTTCTCTCAATCAAGCGTTCATTTGCCAAAGAAACGACTTCAAGAGGCATTTTCTCACTTGAAAAAACGATTCCAAGAACTTCATCAACGCGGTTTAAAACAGCCAAAATTTCATCTTTTGATTTTTGACTCAATCCTTTTTCCAAAAATTTATTTACATCACTAATAAAATCAAAAAGTGCAGCCAAAGCAGAAGGCGTTTCAAAATCGTCATCCATAGCTTTTTCAAATTTCTTAACAAATTTTTCAATTGCGGATTTAAGCGTCGTTTCAAAATTGCCTCCGTCCCCATGTGCCTGCACCAACTTCAACGAAAAATCATGCACCCTTTTCAGCCCATTTTTCGCTTGCTCAAGGGCTTCCTCGGAAAAATCAAGCGGCGCTCGATAATGTTTTTGCAAATAAAATAACCTTAAAACTTGTCCCGGATATTTATTCAAAACATCTCTCAAAGTCACAAAATTATGAAGTGATTTCGACATCTTTTCCTTATTGATATTCACAAATCCATTATGAACCCAAAAGTTAGCAAAATCGCATCCGTTAGCGGCTTCGCTCTGCGCGACTTCACATTCATGATGCGGAAAAATCAAATCCTGACCACCGCCATGAATATCAATTGTTTCACCAAGCTCTTTTTTCACCATCGCAGAACATTCAAGATGCCATCCCGGCCTTCCTTTGCCCCAAGGTGAATCCCAACTTGGTTCACCGGGCTTTTCAAATTTCCACAAAACAAAATCTTGCGGGTTACGCTTTTCCTCATTCACATCCACGCGCGCCCCCATCTGCAAATCCTTCAAGCTTTGTCCGGATAACTTCCCATATTTTTTAAACTTCTTAATATCAAAATAAACACCGTCTTTAAGTACATAAGCCGCACCAATTTCCTCCAGTTTCTTAATCAAATCAATCATCGGCTGAATATAATCCGTCGCCCGCGTTTGCTTTGTTGCAAGCTTAATTCCAATCGCGGCAAAATCATGCTCATATTCCGGAATGATTTGCGCAGCCAACTCGGAAACAGAAATTCCTTTTTCTTTTGCCCGATTTATCATCTTATCGTCAATATCCGTATAATTCGTAACAAAATTCACTTTATTACCCTTATATTCCAAATATTTACGAATCATATCAAAAACAGTTGCAGCTCTTCCATGACCAAGATGACCCAAATCATAAACAGTCGGACCACAAACATACATCTTCACTTCACCCTCTTTTATAGGCTTAAATTCCTGTTTTTTCTTTTTTAAAGTATTGTAGATTTTCATATTTTAAATATAAATCAAACTGGCAAGTGCGGACAAAATCAAATATCTCGCAATCTCAATCATAATAAACGCAATAATAGGGGATAAATCAATCATACCAATCCTATGCGGGACTTTGCGCGCCAAATTGAGCAAAGGTTCTGTAGAATCAAATATAATCGATACAATTCGATTTGAATGATGATGCCCAAATGGATAAATCCACGACAAAAGCACTCTCGCAAATAAAGCGAAAAATAAGATATCAAAAAATACATCAACAAATTTAAGTAAGAATACAAAACTCATTAACTGAATTCTAGCGTTTTTTCTTTCGGATTAAAAGGGGAACAGCGGCACCAAGCATACTGACTGCCAAAATAACCGCAGTTTCCGGACCTGTATGATTTGCACCCGCGCTTTCTTCGAGAAGATTTTCATCAAGCAATTCACTATCAAGAGCGGAAGGAAATCCCGTTAAATAAGGCTGATCCGTTGGAGTTGAACTTACAATTTTGCTGAGTTCACTTTCGTTTCCATTTTTATTCACAGCCGAAACCGCAAAAAAGTATTTAACATCATTGTTAAGTTTTGGAATATACCAAGTTGTTTTTGAATTAAATGTTTTAACAAAATTAACCAAAGATTTTGAATCAGTTCCAAAATAAACCAAATAATGAGAAATGTTTTTTACGTCATCAATTTTCCAAGATAAAGTAACCATATTATTACCCGGCATTGCGGTAAGTCCCATGATCGTACCCGGCGTTTCAAGGCTCGAATTTCCAACCTCAAATGACTTTTGATTTTCATAAGAAGTTTCGCTTCCAAGCGCGTCAGCAACTAAAATATCAATATCATATTTTCCAGACTTTGAAGGGGATTGAAAAGACCCTTGATAAAAACCTTCTTTGCCATCAACAGGAGAAAGTTCAATAACTTCACCCGCAATAACAGCGGAAACCTTTGCCATTCCGGCATCAGTTGAAACAGCAATAACAACCGGCGCGCTCATTGCAATTCCCGTATCAGGCGTAAGAGTTATTGAATTTATTTCAGCAGGAGTTGTTTTTATTTCTATTTCAATTTTTCCGGAAACGCCAAGAATAACGCCCTTATCGCTAACAGCAGCAACATAAAGAATATGTTTTCCATCAATTAAAGAAGGAGTTGTGAATTCAAATTTTCCTTTTGCATCAGAAGAAGTTTTTCCAATTTCTTCATTATTATCAAAAACCTTAACATCTGAGCCCGGGAGACTAATTCCGGATATAACTTGTGTATTTGAATTGTATTTTCCTGAAGCCGGGCTTGTGATTGAAACAAGTGAGCTTGGAGTTGGGTTATCCGCAGATTTATCATTAACCGTTATATCAAATTCGCCTGTTAAAAGCGTATTTGCAAGGTCAATAACGCCAAGTTTATATGTTCCGGCTTTCTTGAACAGTAAAGCCTTAGAGAATGTGTGTTTTCCCATATCTGTATCAAGAAATGTATAGTCTTCAGGCAATTGGACATCGCTTGAATTATCTCCGGAAACAGCAAAATGAATTGTTCCTGTATAAGTTGTAACAGGAGCATCCGCGGCATCAACGGCCGTAATCCCAAAATCCAAAATTGCACCTTTTTCAACTTCAGCGGTTAAATCTTCAAATTTAAATTTATAAACCGATTCAGATCCAAGACTCTCAGTTCCGGTCTGCGCACCCGCATCTTGCGCCAAAAATGTATTTGCATACATATAACTATTATCATTTCCACCAATCGCATCAAGAAAACTTTTTCCGCCTGTATATAAAACTGAAATTCTTTTATCCAAAATAACCTTACTTGTCGCGTCATAAACAGAATAAACGGAAATTCCGGAAGTTTTGGAGCTCACTGTAAAAGTGACAGCGCCATTCGCATCCGTATAATCACGTTTTTTATTAGCCTGAACAAAGTCGTTCTGCCTGCTAGAAATTACGTTAACCTGATGATTAACAATCGGATTATCGTATTTATCCATGAGAACAATTTTCATAACAGCCGAATTGCTTCCATCAGCCTTTAACATTTGTTGATCAACCGTAACTTTTGAATTTACAGCAGAAACTTGATCCGGATAAACTTTAAAAGAATGTGCTATCCCAAATTTTTCATCACCACCAAGGTAAGCAGTAACAGAATAAGTTCCGGCAACTCTTGTATGCACTCCATCAAATTCAAGCTCCGCAAAACCGTTTTTATTAGTTTCTTTTTCAAGAATTATTTTTGAATCATCCGGTCTTTTCACACTAAAGAAAATAGCTTTACCAGGCTCAGCCCTAGAAGTTTTAATAATTGTTTGAAAACCCGCAATTGTATCAGAAGCCCAAGCTTCAATTTGGCTACTTAAAACATACTGCGTATTTAAATTAGCGGCATTCGCCACATTAGCTCCAAATATAAGCATAAACGCCATTACGATCTGAATCAGAGGGGTGATTTTTTTCATTTTTATTTTAGGTTTTGACTTTTAAGTTGTGACTTTGAGTTTTGATCTTTGAGCTTTGACTTTCATTTAATTATACCTTAAAACAGCACTTTTCTCAATCTCGTAGAATAGACGCATTATATAATTATTATATAATTAACATCGCATCCCCAAAGCTAAAAAACCTATAATTCTGTTTTTTCGCCTCTTCATAAGCTTTAAAAACAAAATCTTTGCCAGCAAAAGAGGAAATCAGCATCAAAAGCGTACTTTTCGGCAGATGAAAATTCGTAATCATCGCATCAACAAATTTCCACTCATATCCGGGATAAATAAAAATACTCGTTTCACCGGTTTTTGCGTTTATTTTGCCATTTTTATTGCTACAAGATTCAAGAATTCGCACAGAAGTCGTGCCAACAGCAACAATTTTCTTGCCAGCCGCCTTCGCATTATTCAAAAAATCCGCAGTATCCTGATCAAGCTCAAAAATTTCAGAATGCATCTTGTGCTCCTCAATAATATCCGTTTTTACAGGCTGAAATGTGCCAAGTCCAACATGCAAAGTAGCAAAAGCCATACCGATTCCTTTTTCTCGCAATTTGCCAAGTAAGTTTTCCGTAAAATGAAGCCCTGCAGTCGGCGCCGCCACGCTTCCATCAGTTTTACTATAAACCGTTTGATAATCTTCAAAACTCGCTTTTGTGCCTTCAAGATAAGGGGGAAAGGGGACTTGCCCCAGTTCATTCAAATAAGAGCGTAATTCGGTCCCTTTTGTCATCAAAAACCTAATTAATCTCGTTCCATCGCCATTAACTTTTTCAATTTTCACAGAAATTTTCGGATGAATTCGAAAAATCGCATTAAGCTCAAATTTTTTGCCGGGCTTAGCCAAACATTCATAAAAATTATCTTCAATCTTTTTCAAGATAAAAATTTCCATACTTTTGCCATCAATCTCAAAAAGAATCCTCGCCGGGATAACCTTGGAATTATTAAAAACCAACACATAATTATTATCCAAAATATCTACCAAATCATAAAAATGCTTATGATTCATTGTGCCTTTTTTCTTATCCAAAATCATCAATCTGGACGAATCCCTGGGCTTTCTTGGCTCCATCGCAATAAAGCTTTTTGGCAACTGATAATCAAACTCACTTGTTTTCATGCAAGCATTATAGCAAACCCCACAAAAAAGCCCCGCTTTTTAAGGCAGGGCTTTAAAAGATTTTTTTAAAATCAATAGACTACTTTTTTGAAATTGTTCCAAGGTATGGCTTACCATTTACCATAAGACCGGGAACAGTATCAGCAAGATCATTATCATCAGCCGGATTCCCTGAATATCCAAGACCTGATTCCGCGACACCATATTTAAGATCTCCAAGTGAAGCAACGGAAAGTTGCCAGCTATCTCCTGCGACAGCATCGCCAATATTCGACACCATAATCGATAAATATCTATATGCTCCACCATTAATAGTGATGAAAGTCGATAAAGTGCTAAAATCCACGGATGTACCCGTAGCAAGCAATGTATCTATATAATTGCTGGAATTTTCCTGAGAAGCATACAATTTATATAAAACTGTTCCGGTATGAGTACCATTATCTTGCAATTTAACATTTGTAAGTTCGATTTGAGCGGAACCATTATTTATAACCTTAAAACGACCAAGAACCGTACCGGCAACAATTGTTTGTTCAACGACTGAGCCTGGAGCTGGAACATCCGCTTTAACGGTAACGAAGAATGGAACTATTGTTGTACGACCACTATTTCCACCAATCGTTCCTCCAAGTATATTTTCCGGAGAAATTATATCGGCAGAAGTTGAACCAACAGCCGCTATATCAACCGTAGGGTCTGTAATCCTAAATTGAAAATCATTACCAAGATTCGCAATATTTTTACCACCAATATCAGATTTCACATAAATCGTTAGAGGAGTTGAAGGATTAACTAATATATCCAACATAATCCATTTATAATAACATGTGGTGTTTGATGAACAAATTAATCCTCCGGTAGTTGCAAGCACTGTACCGTTTTGATCAACAAGCTTTACGTTTTGAAGATCGCCATCGTTAACCGGTGAACCATTAACAGTAAGCTTTAACGAAGTAACTTTAATTGGTTCATTTTGAGCCGTTAGCTTAAAAGCAAAATACGTGCCACCGGTAGTTCCAATATTGACTGTTTGATTTTCCGTAGGCGTAGCATTCACTCCTGAAACCAACGAAACTGTAAGTTTTCCAGCCTCCTGAACGACTGTCATTAGTTGACCATTGCCATATTCATTAAGATTATTACCGGTAATCGTATTACCTGTATTTGCGCCAACAGCCATTACATAATCATCATTTTGGGCGATTTTAAATGTATGGGAAGTTCCTTTTGAAGAAACAACATCAGCTTTTAATGTCAAAACAACGGATTTGCCTTTCAAAACTGTAATCGGCGACACGAAATTAAACTTAACAATATTTGCATTTGTAGCCGTGCTGGATGCAGTCGCAAGAACATTGCTCCCTTGATACATCTTCAAATTAGTAACACCGGAATAATTATCGGTTGCGCCTTCAACGCCGGAACCAACAATATCTGTAACAACCAATTTTGAAACCTTTACATCTTCGCTTGAACCATAAGTATTCAATTCAAAGTTTGCAAATGTAAAATTTTGAGTACCCGTAGCTACAGTTGAAGCAACCGGAGTTGTCATGGTAATAACATTCAATTTGCCAGTCTGTTCAGGCGTAGCATGAACAACGTATTTTCTTCCATAAACACTGCTGCTATTTAACTTTGCAACAGCACCGGTTGTAGCAGCGGTAGCAGACGACATTTTATTTGTAACGTACATTTGAAAATCGCCACCAATCGTTGCGTCAGAAGCGATGTCAGCTTGTATTAAAAAAGGCGAGAATGTGTTCTTTACAAGAGTCAAACCTGTAAGATTAAAATTATAACCACCGGTACAAGATGTTCCAATACAATTTATAGGGATAGAAGGAACTGTTGCCAATGGTATGTTTTTGTTATTTTTACTATAAAGCGATACGTTCTTAATATCGCCCGTCTTTAATTTTGTTCCTTTAAGCTCAAGTCTTACAGAATTTACTATAATCTTGTCATTTAAAGATCTTAAATAAAATTGAAGATATGTTTTTTTAATATCTCCGGGAAAAGTCGAAGCAATTTCTTTATTTGTTGAAATAGGTTCAAGATAAACAAACGTCATAGCTGGAATCAAAGCCGCGGAAGCAATAGGAGCAATCATCAAAACAACTGCAGCAACAATGCCGATTAACAATTTTTTACTCATTTTAATTGGGTTAAATTATTGCGAACATACTGAATTATACAGAACATTCACTGCATGTCAAATCGCTACTCATTACGCATTGCGAAAATTATTTCACCGTCACTGTTTTTGCCATCGCTTTCCCTTCAACCGGCAATCCATTCACAATATCCTCCAAATCCTTATCATGAACAGGATTTGCGGTATAACCAAGGTTTGATTCCGCGACATTATAAAGAATTCCGCTCACAGGCACAGACAAAGCAAAGGTATCATTAGGCTTAATTTCACCCGGTAATTTAGTCTGAACGGTCAAAATTCGAGAAGCACCACCGTTAATCCTCACGGGCATCTTTAAGGCTCCAAAATCAACCGTATCGGAATCCGTAACTGCCAATAAATTTCCGGTATAATTTATCGCATTATCATCAGACATATAAAGGCTATAAGTCGTTGAATATCCGGTGTGTGCACCTCCGTCCCTCAGCGAAATATTCGTTATTGTGATAGGGGAGCTACCATTATTTGTTATCTTAAATCTTGCTAAATTTGTACAACAAGGTCCAAAAACAATTTTCCCATCAAGGCTTGAAGCTGGAATAACCGAATCATCCGAAACAACGGAAACGCTAAAAGGCACAATCACAGAAGAAGCGGAAGGAGCAGCCATTCCGGCAGTTTTATTTTCAAGTCCAAAAGCAACATTTGTATAAGCTCCTTTTGCCATCAAGTCCGTACCAATATCGTTAATTTTGAAAGTAAAACTATCGCCAAGGTTAGCAAATCCGGTCGAAGAAACATCTGCTTTAACAATAATTGAAACAGGCTTTGCAGGATCAATTGGCATTGCAAGAATATTGTCCGCTGATCTCCATGTATACGTGCAAATATTTTCAACACAATCATCAAATTCAAGAGCAGTCGCAAAAGGCGTCAAATCCGCATCTTTATATAAAGCAATATTTTTTATATCACCCTTGTTCAAATACGAGCCGGAAGCCGTCAATTTTAAAAAAGTAATTTTTACAGGCTCATTTTGCGCAACCAATTTAAACGCAAAATAGGTCTTTCCTGTTGTCCCAATCGGCACAAGCTGACTTGTAGTAGGCGAACCATTTGGCCCAACAAGCAAAACAACAGATAGCTTTCCGGCAGTTTGAGTTGAAGCCGCAATCTTGAACCTGCTTCCTGCAACATTCCCAAATTTCGCAACATCGCCTCCGTTCGCCAAAGTTGCATTAACGTTAACGGAATAAAGACGTATTTGAAAATCATCTCCAATGATCGAATTAACAGGAACATTCGCTTTTATTAAAAAAATCGTATCAGGCTGATTCATCTTTAAAGCAATATTTAAACCCGCAAAATCGACAGAACATTCATTATTCCTACAAGAAGTAAATTGCGGAACACTCGCAACAAGTGTGCCATCTTTTTCCCTATATAAGCCAAGATTCGCAGTATCATCAATCGTCTTTATGGAAGCGCCCTTAGCCTTTAAGGTAAAACCTTTAACAACCGAATCTTCATTCTGCGCACGAAACCCAAAACGTAAAAGAGTTGTATTTGTCGCCCCCGGAGAAATCTCCTTATTTTCATACATCGACTTTTGTCCGTCCATCAAAAGAAGCGTTACACTCGGCGTTTTATCTCCAATTGCAAGTCCTTTAAAAGAAGGCCCACCAAAATTCTCCATATAAAAAATTCCCGCACCAATCAAAAAAGCAACGACGATTAGGCCGATTATCATTTTCTTGCTCATAAAAATTAAAGTTAAATTAGCTCAATTATAACGCTATTTGAAATTTTCGTCATTTAAAATTCACATTTGGCATTTGACCTTTGCCATTTATCATTCATTTGTCCTTTAGATTTTAGATTTTATCATTACTTCTTCCACTCCGTAGCAAGTGACTCCTCCGTCTGTTCAACCTTTTTATCTCCAACATATTGCACTGCAATCAAACTCATATCATCCGCCTGAATTGCATCTTCACCGGTAAACGCTTTCAAATCAAGCGCGATGTGATAACTGAGTCCATCAGCGGAATATTGATGAGCATATTTTTCAACGGCTTTTGTAAGCCGATCAAGAGAAAACATTTCGCCATTCATATTTTTAGCTTCCGTGATTCCATCCGAATAAAGAACCACAAAATCATTTTCTTTAAGTGGCAATTCAATTTCTTTTAACAATTTTGAGTTATCAGGAGCCATGCCAATCGCAATACCGCCTGTTTTTATAGCTTCGCATTGTCCGGCGTCAGCATGATAAATAATAATATGTTCATGCCCAGCACCGGTATATGTCATTTTTTTCTTTTCAAGATCCCATCTAAGCATAACAAGCGTCATAAACATTCTGGATGAAATTCTCTTGCGAAGTTGTTCATTCAAATTAATAAGAATCTTGCATGGATCTTCCATGGAAGCGGTATAAGACTCCAAAAACGCATGAGTCATAGTCATGACAAGAGCCGCCGGAACACCATGCCCGGTCACATCTCCAAGATAAACAAACGCATTTTTTGGATAAACAAGAAAATCAAAATTATCACCACCAACTTCAGAAGCAAGAGAAGCCTTTGCAGAGATTGAAAGACCGGAAATCACCGGAGCTTTCTTTGGCATAATATCTTTTTGAAGCTTACTCGCCAAAGACAATTCATCCGACATTCTTTTATTTTCCTTTGCCTGAACAGTCAATTTTTCAAGAGTTGTTGCAATTTCATTGAAAAAATAAGCCAAAATCCCAACCTCGTCTTTCCTTGTGGTAATAATTTTTTTATAAGGTTTGCCGGTCAAAAGATAGCTCAACTGCTTGATGACTATTGAAATCGGCTTCGCAACCGAAAGATAAACAACAAGCCATGTATATAAAAAAACCAAAGTCAAAATTCCAACAACAACGTATGAAGTTGGCACACTTTCCAAATACTTAAAATAAATCATATCCGTATAAAAAGCTCCACCCAAAATAGCGAGAAAAATAAAAACATAGAAAACCAATCTTTTTGTTGTTGTATTAAACATTTGTAATTTTTGTTATTTTATTAAGAATAGCATCGATTTGTAATACATCGCTAGTCGAATTGAGGAGGTAATAGCAATAACGAAGCTCTTTTAAATCTTCATGTGACATATTTGATATTTTCAAACCACTCACTCTTTTAAAAATTGTATAAATCTTGTGCAAAGCCGCGCCATAAATGAATTTATCCAACTCAATCCTATAATCCTTTGGAATTTCATTTATTAAATAAATCAATTTATGAGAAAAAACATGTTTATGATCCTTCAAAATTTCCATCAAATATTGTATTTTCGAATCGTCTCTAAGCTTAAGCATAGAAACAGCAATATTTGCTTTAACCCATTCATCTTCTTCGCGTTCAAATAAAGATTTAAGCTTATCCTTAAAGTCTATTTCGCGAATTTCACCAATCGCATAAGCCGCAGCAGCGCGAAAGATTTCCTTATCGCTCTTCAAAGTCGAAACAATAGTTTTTTTAATTAATGATTTATATTTTGGAAATTGAGATAAAGAAATAATTGCACTTAAAACAAGCCTTGGATCCTCAGACGAAAGATAATCTTCAAGAATTTCACACAAAGAAATATCATGGAAATGCCTAAGGGAACGGACGGCTTCAGCAAGCACGGCACCTTTTTCGTTTTGCAAAATCTCAAGTATAAATTTGATAGAATCTTGTCCTCCAAGCTTCGAAATAATATCAAGGATTTTTAAACGAATTTCCTCTGTACCTTCTCTCCAAAACATTGATTTTAATGTTTCGAAAATCTTAATTTTTGAAAATTCATTTTTATCAAAATATTCAAGCTTTTGAAAATTTCTAATTACCTCAATCGCCGCCAGTCTCATCTCTTTTTGCGGATGAGAAAGAAAAGCAATAACCTCAGGAATTGCATCAAAATATTTTATTTTTGCTATAGCATGCAAAATCTTAATTTTTAATAAAGGCGGATTATCGGAATCAGTAAGACATTTAAGAAAAACCTGTGCAATATCAGAGTGACCTTTTTGCGTCAAAATTTCAACAAACTTAATCCTCTCATCAATCTCTTCATCGTTAGATAAAAGAGCTGAAATTGAATTTTTTGTATATATTTTATGAGAACTTATAACAATAACCAAATCAATAACCATTAAAGAAAGCATTACCGATGTAATAGTCAAATTTGAAAACTTTTCAGAAACAAATAACTGCACACAAATAAGCAAAATAGCTCCACACATAGTTCCAAGCGGTCTCATCATTCCATCTATAAATTGCCTAAATTCCTCACTTTCTTCTTCACGAAAAGCATAATAAGAAGCTTGATATGAATTCCTCGAAAGAACACTCGTGATTTCAGAATTTATTTTCGTCAAAGCGATTGTAAAAAACTCAAATCTAAGCACCAGCCCAACCATACTCATGAGCATAACGACAGGATAAAGGACCATGCTTCCAATAATTCCAAGCCAAGAAATAAGCCTACTTCCAATGAACATTTGCATCAAAAGCGTCACACAGCTAAAAACAAGTTGTAACAAACCAAACGTGTGAGCAAACGCATTTTCCATACCAATTGTCGCCTCGGGAAGCAGCTCTTTATGGGACGAAAAATTCACAACAGCTCCGGTATAAATATATTCAACAAAAATCAAAAAAGCATATTGAAACAAAATAATAAACATCAAATTCTTCGCAAAAGAATGCTGATTAAACAATCTAACTTTGTTTTTTATATTATTTGTAAAAGTCTTTTTATTCGGATTTTCAATATGTAAAAGCTTAATTCCCGGAACTGATTTCGTAAAAGATTTAAAGTGAATAACAAGCGGAATCAAAGCACACAAAAGCCCAATCAAAATCCACGCAAAATACGTAATCGGCATAATCACGGAAAAATATATAAATATAAGGCCGCTCATAATCCCGGCAATAGTATCCGCAGATTCAACAAGCGGAAAAGTACGCTGACTCTCAAGTGGCGTAAAAAATCTCTCGGTAAAAGTATCAAAAAATACGGTAAGTTGAATAATCAAAAAAGACTCAACAAAAAGCAAAAGCAATAAATAAAGATTAAAAGAATAGGGGAGTAAAATTAACGCGAAAATCAAAGCAAAAACAGCTGAAACAACGATAGATATAATCAGCTTATCATTGCGATATTTTTGTATAAGGTGCATGTGGACAAGACTTCCCAAAATAAAAAGAAGCGCATGAGTAACAAATAAAAACGGCAATTTATCGGCGTGAAATCGAGCTGTAAAAATAGACAAAATCATTGTCCAGGCTAAAATAAAAGCCATTCTATAAATAAATCTAACAGTCCAACAGATCATCACCCTCGACCTTTCATGTGGATAAATATTCAAAATTCTATCAAAAAATGACAAATTTTGTGTATTTTTATTTGTGTTTTCCATTTGTTATATTATAACATAAAGTTAAAGCGAAAGCAAGGCGGGAAGACCTAAAAACAATAGAAGCTAAAAATTTATTTCGAAGATAGTCATGAAGCTTTTACGGGCATGGTTTTTGCGTAGCAAAAGAGTAAAAGCTGAATGCTAGTGAAAATTCACTCGCAGGGTGAATTGAACGTATCTGAGAAATAAATTTTATAGCTTCATTATGATATAATCTTTCCGTGACTTTAAAGCAAAAATTATTATCCGGCGCAGTTCTTCTCGGCGTTTCATCCTTATTAAGCCGCTTACTCGGCTTACTTCGAGATCGCCTCTTTGCCACAACATTTGGTGCGGTAACGGCGGATGGAATACACAATCTTGATACTTATTATGCCGCATTCAGGCTTCCAGACATGCTTTTTCAATTACTGTTATACGGAGTCATTTCCGCTTCATTTATTCCAATTTTCTCCGCATATATAAAAAAGGATAAAGCGGAAGAAGGCTGGGCATTCGCAAATTCATGCACAACAATTTTAACAACGTTTTTGTTCGGCGTTGTAGCCTTATCGCTCATATTTGCCCCTTGGCTCGTAAAATTAATTGTCCCAGGGTTTTCACAAGAAAAGCTCGATTTAACTGTAAATCTAACGAGAATAATGCTCATCAGCCCGTTATTTTTCGGATTCAGCAGTATTTGGCAAAGCATTCAAAACTCATTCGGAAAATACTTTTATATTGCACTCGCGCCTGTTGTTTATAACCTAAGCATAATTCTCGCAACAATTATTGGCGCAAAAGAATACGGAGTTTATGCAATCACGGTCGGCGTTGTAATAGGCGCATTTTTGCACGCCGGAGTTCAGCTTCCGGAAATAATCAGGCTCGGCTTCAAATTCATGCCAAACTGGAATTGGCGCAGAGGAGATTTAAAAGAAATGGGAAAACTCATCATTCCACGCATAGTTGGCCTTTCTGCAATACAGATCAATCTTGTCGTAGATACAATCATCGGCTCAACTCTCGCAACCGGAAGCATTACGGTTTTAAACTATGCAATCAACTTAAATAGCCTTCCAATGGGCATAATTGGCATATCAATATCAATCGTTGCATTTGGCGTTTTTGCAGAACTTGCGGCTCTTGAAGAACACAAAAAATTCTTTGATCATCTTAAAGAAAATTTTTATAAAATCATTTATTTAATAATTCCGGCCGCAGTTGGCATGATCATACTTAAAAAAGAAATAGTCGGAGTCATTTTAAGTGGCGGAAAATTTGGCGAACAAGATATCGTTTTAACCGCCGGCACACTTGGAATTCTTTCAATTGGACTTGCCGCCCAAAGCATAAATCCACTTTTATCGCGCGCTTATTTCGCCTATAAAAACACAAAAACCCCGGTTTTAATAAGCATTTTTTCAGTTGTTTTAAATATCGTTTTCAGTATCACATTAACAAAAATATTTGATTTTGGTGTCTACGGTTTAGCCACAGCAACTTCAGCCGCAGGACTTATTCAATGGTTCTTACTTCAAGCATTCCTAAAAACCAAGCTTCCACACAAACAAGGCAAAATATTAGAATTTGGAAAAATCGCAAAAATAATAATTGCAACAACAGTCATGGCCGCAATTGTTTTTGCCGCAAAAAACCTCATAACAAACTTCATAAGCCCAGGCTTTATTTTAAGTGCGGTTCAAGTTGCTGTATGCGGACTTCTTGGCTTATTAATCTACTTTTCCAGCCTCAAAATCCTCAAATATAAAAACTGCCCGTAGAGATAAATAATATAACTCTAAGCGGGCAGGTTTTAGCCTTCAAAACTTTTGAAAGCAGATTTAATTGTATTCAAAAAAAATACAAAATCAAGGGATTTTTTAGACTCATTATTAAACAAAAAATCGGGCTTTACAAAACCAAGCTCAATAATTATAATTATCCTCCGTAAATAAAAACCATGAAACCGTACGACCCACAAAGAATAGACGACATTGAAAACCGCGCTTTTGCAGCAGCTTTTGAAGCAGTAGAACAAGAAAGTAGGGGGGGGTTACACGATAAATTCATAGGTCATTATAAAGAAGAAATCTTAAGAGCGCTTGAACCTGACCAAGATCCAAGCAGATCTTTAACAAGGATTTGCAAAGAATCTTTGAGGGATTATGCAAGACATTCTTTAGAAGAAAGCCAAAGATCAGGATATTTAGAGGTAACAAAAGAAGTTGTTACACAATTTGCAATAAAATACTTCAAAGCTTTAAAAGAATATTTAAAAGCAAGAGAAGACGAAAAAACAGATATCGATGAAATCGTTGAAGAAGTAAGAATAAATGCGCTTCTATTATTAAGACAAGTTGAAGATGCATTGCCGGAGGACAATAGGCCTTTAAAATCAAGGAATAGGGTATCAACTGACTGGTTTAATTTAAAATGGCCAAAATTAATTGATATGGGAAAAGTTGAACGACAATTGGAAATTTGGAATTTGTTTAAAGAATCGATAACAAATCATTATTTATTTACAGCAAAAGATGGAAGATCCTTAGGAGCAACACACCATAATTACTCGGGGATAAGGATGCAAGACATATTATTTATTTTAAATAGTGAAGAAGATGTCGGTATACATCGGCACATTGAAAGCAGAGGATTAAGAGAAGAAGATCATCTTGCCACATTACATCCAAATGGCCTTATTGATATCGTGAAAGAAAGCCCGTAATCACAAAATCCTCGCCAAGCTTTTTCATTTCCACATTTTTCGGCACAATAACATTCGCAACCTTCTCGACCCCGACTCCTTTAAATGGTGTTTTCGCATCTCCACCAATCAACTTTGGGGCAATAATCGCAATGTATTTATCAACACATCCAGCGTCCAAGAATTCACTCGCAACAGTTTCACCACCTTCAATAAGAGCGCTCATGATTCCCATATCAAACAACTTTTTCAAAATAGTTTTCGCATCTCCACCATTATCTTTATTAAAAACAATTACATTATCATCACGAAAAACCTGCGCAGATTTTTGAAGTTTATTTTCATTATCAAGAATAACGCGAATAGGGGATTTGCCTTTCACTAAGCGTACTCCAAGATGAGGATTATCCGCTAAAACAGTTCCGGCTCCAACAAGAACAGCATCATGTTCAGCGCGTAATTGATGAACGAATTTTTGCGCCTTTGCGCCCGTTAAACCTCTTGAATCACCGGTTTTTGTCGCAATCTTTCCATCCAAGCTCATTGCCATTTTCAGCGTCACATATGGCATTTTCTTTAAAACATTTTTCAAAAAAACTTGATTCATTTCACGCGATTCATTTGTTTCGACTTCAGTCCCCATACTCACTTTCACACCCGCGTGCCTTAAAATATCAATTCCTTTTCCATTCGCATGCAAACTCGGATCCTTCATCGCAACAACAACTTCTTTAATTCCGGCTTCAATAATCGCGCCAGTGCACGGACCGGTTCTTCCAACATGACAACATGGCTCGAGCGTCACATACATTTTTGCTCCTTTTGCCAGTTTCCCGACTTTTTTCAAAGCATTTATTTCAGCATGATTTTCACCCGCTTTTTTATGAAAACCTTCACCAATAATTTTTCCGGCTTTAACAATCACACATCCAACACATGGATTCGGCAATGTTTTACCAAATCCACGCCTTGCAAGCCTTAAAGCGCGTTTCATAAATAATTCATCAACTTTTGATCGTTTAGTTTTCATTGAAAATTCCGGAAAAAATATGACCCATCTTAATCTGTTTTGTTTTCAAATATTCCAAATTTCCTTTTGTAGGTTTTATTTGTATTGGCATACGTTTAACAATTTTTAACCCAAAACCATCAAGTCCAACAATTTTTCTTGGATTATTCGTCATCAAAATCATGTCCTTTACGCCAATGTCTTTCAAAATCTGAGCTCCAATGCCATATTCACGCAAATCATCGTTAAAACCAAGCATTTTATTCGCCTCAACAGTGTCATAACCTTTATTCTGAAGATTATAAGCTTTAAGTTTATTCACCAAACCAATCCCGCGTCCTTCTTGTTTTAAATAAAGCAAAACCCCACCGGATTTTCCAATTTTCTTCATCGCAAAATCAAGTTGTGCGCCACAATCACATTTAGTGGATTTAAAAATCTCACCAGTAATACATTCGCTATGCACGCGAACAAGCATTTCTTTCTTAGAATCGATTTTGCCTTTTATAAGCGCAATATGCTGTTTCATCGAAATCCCATCTTCATAAACAACCATTTTGAACTTCCCATATTCGGTTGGAATTTCTGTCTCAACTTTTTTTTCAATTAATTTTTCTTTTTGCGTTCGATATTTAATCAAATCCTTTATTGAAACAATCTTCAAATTATGAGCCTTTGCAAATCTTTTTAAATTCTCACCACGCGCCATTGTTCCATCAATCCAAAGTATTTCACAGATAACAGCCGCAGGTTTAAATCCTGCTAATTTTGCAAGATCGGTCGCCGCTTCCGTATGTCCGGCTCTAACCAAAACTCCACCATCTTTCGCGATCAAAGGAAAGGTGTGTCCGGGCTTTAAAAAATCTTCAGGCTTTGATTTCATGTCAATAATCGCCTTAACGGTTTTAGCTCTATCAAAAGCCGAAATTCCGGTTGTAGTACCTTTGATATAATCAACTGAAATCGCAAAATTACATCCAGAAGATTCGGAGTTTGATTCAACCATTGGACAAAAACCAAGCCTTCGCGCAATCTCGGAAGAAACCGGTGTACAAATAAGTCCACGTCCTTCCATAGACATAAAATTTATAAGTTCCGGCGTCACTTTTTCAGCCGCGCAAACCAAATCGCCCTCATTTTCACGATCTTCATCGTCGGCAACTATAACTATTTTTCCATTTTTTATATCAAGGATTGCATCCTCGATTTTATTGAATTCCATATCTTGTAAACCTACAAATTTGGATGTTTTCACCCAATTTTACTCTCATATCATTAAGAAGATCGCCAATTGTTTTTGACGAATCTTTTACAAAAAGTTGCGTTAAAAGAGAAATTTCTTCACGGAATTTTTTCTCTTTTCCTTCCATGATTTTTATAACAACAGGTTCAGGCTTATTTTCTTTCATAAGTTGCTCTTTCCAAATTTCAATTTCTTTTTCAATAAGTTCAGCAGAAACATCCTCAGGATTTAAATATAAAGGATTTGAAGCTGTAATATGCATTGCGACATCTTTAACAAAAGCCTGAAAATCAGGGCTATTTGCAACAAAGTCAGTTTCACATCCGATGTGAACAATTGTTCCCATTCTTCCATTTCCATGAATATAAGATTGAACAACTCCACATTTTGGATAACCGCTTGCACCAACTCTATCTGCACGATTTGATGCGGCACCTTGTTTTCTCAAATATTCGACGGATTTTACTAAATCACCGTTTGATTCTTCAAGAGCTTTCTTGCAAAGAGTCATAGAAACGCCTGTTGCTTCACGAAGTTCCTTAATTTGATCCATTGAAATTGCCATATTATTTTGAGTGTTAGATTTTTAATTATTTATTTTTGCTCTGTAGGCTGAACAGCCGCAGGAGCGGATTCTGGAGCAGGGGAAGCAGTTAAAGCTTCCGGTTGTGCCGCTTGTTGCACGGGAGCTGGGGCTACAACAGCTGGAGCCGCAGCAGCAGCCTGAATTCCAAGATAAGGCTTGCCTGTCAAAATTGTATAAATTTTCTCAGCAGGAATAAATTTTCCAAGCCAAGTCGCAACCGGAATATAATTCGTTTTTCCGGTAAATCCCAAATATGCACCATAAACATTACCTGCTAAAAATATCAAATAAGTAAAGCTTCCAAATAAAGGCACAATTGCAAATACAAAGAGGCCGATAAACCAGAGTGCAAAAAGCGCCAAAGCGGCTCTAATATGATAAATAACAAGGTTTGATCCGGGTTTTTAAATAAGCGAAAAAGCGCAAATTATCACCGAAAAAAACGGAAAATAACACAAAGCTGACATTATTTTTTCATCTTTTTGATATGTTACTGTTTCCATATTATTTAGATTATTTATTATTTGCTCATTTGACATTCATTTGTCATTTGAAACAATTTGGATTTTGTTATTTTGCTGCAGGCTTTCTGCCTTCAGAAACAGCTTCCGTGACTTTTCCAATCAAATAAGTAAGTGATTTAAGAGCATCGTCATTGCCTGGAATTGGATATGTGATTGGATCCGGATCAGCATTTGAATCAACAATACCAACAATCGCAATCTTCATTTTTTTAGCTTCTTTAACAGCAAGTCTGTTTCTAACGCAATCCGCGATAAAGACAACGTCCGGAACAGATCTCATTGTAATAAGACCACCAAGAGACGCTTCAAGCTTATCTATTGTTTTGCGAAGAATAGATCCTTCTTTTTTCGTATATTTATCAAAATCATTTTCATCTCTTTCAGCTTTCAAGTTTCTCAAATATTCAATACGTCTTGAAACTGTCGAAAAGTTTGTGAGTAAACCTGGAATCCAATCTTTTGATACAAAAGGCATATTGCAGATTTTTGCGGAATCTTCAATAATTTTCATTGCCTGAGGCTTTGTACCAACAAAAAGGACTGTTTTTCCTTCACTTGTAACTTTTTTCAAAAAATCTAAAGCTCGCTCAAGATGAGATTTTGTTTTTGTTAAATCAAAAATGTGAATACCTTGGTGCTCAGTAAAGAGCATGTTTCTCATTTTTGGGTTCCATTTCGATGTTTTATGCCCGAAATGTACGGCATTTTCAAGGAGATCCTTGATGTCTACGGTTTTCATATTCCTTAGGGTTAGCGCCCGTTTTCATCACTTTGCTGTTGTATTTTGGCTAAAGCCAAAACAGGAATAGGCAATCAGAAAACGAACTAAATTAATAAAGCTCCGTTACTTTAATACACAATTTTGCTTTTTGCAAGGGAAAAAAGCACCCACACAGCTCAAAGCTTTTGAGCTTTAAGTTGTGGTTTTGACTTTTAAGTTTTGACTTTTGAACTAAATTCTGCTATAATTATATTAAATAAAATAAAAAAATGCCCTCACAAGAGCAAGAACAAACAAAGATAACTGTTATTTTGCCGACAAATGCATATTTTACTGCCGGAATACGTGATTTTACGCTTAATCTTATAAAAAACACGGCTCACTTTGGAGAAAAATGGGCATACAGATTTCAGCTTATAGTCGACGAACTTTGCAATAATGCAATTGAGCACGGCACAAAAGCCGGAGAAGATATCAAAATTACTTTCATATATAGCCACGAATTTATAGAAATATCAGTTGAGGACAATGGGAATGGTAAAAATAAAACTTCAGCAAAAGAAATGGAAAAACTAGTTGAAGAAAGAAAAAACCCAGCCTATGTGAACGCAGGAATTCGAGGTAGAGGACTTTCAAAAATCGTTGTAAACTGGACAGATGAATTAAAATTTGAAGATATGCCTAAAGGTGGGCTAAAAGTAACTGCAAAAAAGCTTTTAAACACGCCTAAAAGCGAGGATATCAATGCTCCAATGGAATCAACAAATCATATAATTTTAAAATAATAACCAAAAAAATATGACAGAAGTAAATATCACAGTAGAAGACGTGCAAACAGGCAAGGAGAACACATTCGTAAAATTGGTTACAATTGTGGGCCAATTGGACGAAAGTAACGTTGATGAAAAATCAACAATGATCTATGAATTGATCAGCAAAACTCCCGCAAATCTCAGCTTGATTTTCAATCTTGAAAATCTTGAGTACATGAATAGCAAATCAATCGGTTATTTGACTGATTGGTACGGTAAAATTTCCTCTGCAAACGGTAAAATGGTAATCGTAAAAGCAAAGCCAAACGTTGCCGATGTTTTGCAGGTTGTTGGATTAACACAATTGATTCCAATTTTCAACTCACTTGAGGAAGCTAAATTCGCAGTTTTAAACGACGCTCCAGCAACGCCGGAAGCCCCAGCAGCAGCCCCACAAGCTTAATAACAAAAAATGGAAAGCAATTTGTCACTAACAATCCTGTGCTTAGTACTTTCACTTATACCGGTCGTGATCTGGCTCGGATTAATGTTCTTAAAAGACGGTATCAATAAAAAAGTAATGTTCATTATATTTTTAGGTGGAATTGCAACCGTTCTTCCTCTTTTTGCCCTCGAATATTTATGGATAACTCCACCGGAAGTCGTTGAAGGATACAAACAAACAATACTTGATTTTTCATCTCAATATTTAACAAGTATAAACTTCAAAGACTGGATATCTTATTTCACAAATGATGTATTCGGACCGGCAATGCAAGCAATACTGGAATTTGGGAATAAATTCAGTGCAATCAACTTTTTGCGTGTCGCTGAAGGCTCCGGGAGCTTAATATATCTACTCCCAACTTACATGTTTTTCGCAATGCTGGAGGAGGTTTTCAAACAATGGGTTTTGCGCTCAGCAGATAAGAAATATTTAATTGTAAAAGCCATAAATGACTCAGTGAAATATAGCATCGTAGCCGGCCTCGGCTTCTCATTCGCAGAAAACATCTTATATTTCAAAAATGGATGGGGAACGGATGCATTCATAAGTATGTATATTTTTAGAATTATATTCACATCAGCCGGACACATGGCGTTCTCCGGAATATTTGGTTATTACTATGGAATGAGCAAATTCGCCTTAACAATCAAAAAAGTCGAAAACTTATCGGGCGATACGGAAACAATTCGCAAAAGAATGGTTTTAAAAGGACTTGTTATAGCAATGGTTTTACACGGCATTTTCAACACTTCAGTTCAAGTATCAGAGATGTTTAAACCCGCACTAATATTCGCAATTTTCCTCATAGTTTCGATTTATATTTACGCTTATCTGCTTCTCAAAAGAAAAGCCGGTAACCTTGTTTTGGCTTCAGATATATCAAATGCAGAATCCTCAACAATGAGCAAAAAAAATGAAGAAACTTTACTTGAGCTAATAGATACATGGTTTAAAGAAGAAAAATATGCTGATGTTGTACAAGTTTGTGATAGGTTTTTACAGCGCGACCCGGACAATAACGTAATAAAACTTTTTAGAACAAAGGCTCTCGATCACGTCGAAGGCAACAATCCATCCAAGAAAATAATAAATACGATTTTAGATAAACCAGTGGAAGTGAAAGATGAAAGTGTTTTAAATAAATACAAACCGGTTGAAGTAAAAAAAGACTTCCAAAACAGCGAAGAATTCAAAAAATTTCAAGAACAAGAACAAGCAAAAAAAACTGAAGAAAAAACCTTCAAACTTGATATTAGATAGTATCCGACTTATTCTATAAAAGCCATTTGTCATTTATTTGTCATTTGGAACAATTTGGATTTTGTCATTATTAAACAAATGCATTCTAAAAATACCAGAATAGCCATAGTTTGCGATTGGCTAACAAACCGCGGCGGAGCAGAACGCGTTATTTATGCTATTCATCAAATGTTTCCCGATGCTCCAATATATACGACTCTTTTCAATAAAAACCTTCACGAATTCAAAAATGCAAAAATCATAACTTCATATTTGCAGAAGATTCCATTCGCATCCAAGCGTCATCAATTTTTCTTACCTTTAATGCCGCAAATATTTGAATCATTTAACTTAGATGAATACGATGTTGTCATTTCCAGCTCACACGCATGCGCAAAAGGAATCGTCACAAAACCAAAAACTCTACATATTTGTTATTGTCATTCGCCAATGCGATACGTCTGGGATAATGCCAAAACATATATAAAAGAATATGAGATGAACCCAATCCTTAAATGGATAGCAAAACCGTTTTTACATAGAATAAGACTTTGGGATAAGCTCGCCGCCGCCAGACCGGATCATTACATCTCAAATTCAGAATACATAAAAGAAAAAATAAAAAAATTCTACAAACGCGACTCAGAAGTAATTCATCCACCTGTTGATACTCAAAAATTTCAAATAAGCCATGAACCAAAAACATATTATTTAGCAATCGGTCGCTTAACCCCATATAAGAAATTTTCCCTTCTTTTAGACGTTTTTAACGGATTAAACGAAAAACTAATAATTGTCGGAAAAGGAGTCGAATATAAAAAATTAAAATCAATGGCAAGCAAAAACATAGAATTCTTGGGACACGTTTCTGAAAGCGAACTTGCAAATCTTTACGCAAACGCAAAAGCTCTCATATTTCCACAAGAAGAAGATTTTGGCATAACTCCGCTTGAAGCAATGGCTTCAGGAACGCCGGTGATAGCATATAAAGCCGGTGGCGCGCTTGAAACTGTAATCCCGGGCGTGACAGGCATATTTTTCGATAAACAAGATCCGATTTCAATTGAAGCCGCAATTTATAAATTTGAAAAAATGCACGATAAATTCGATCCGGAAAAAATAAAAAAACACGCAGAAAAATTCTCTATAGAAAACTTTGCTGTAAAAATAAGTGACTTCTTAACTCGTCACAACAGCCTGAACGATTGATACGACCGCAAAAGCGAGAAGCACAACAACAAGCCCCATTATAGCGTGTGTGATTGTTTTTTTAGCCGCATCTTGCTTTTCCGTAATACCGGCAACCGTCCACTGATAACTTCCAAAAAGAATAAACAAAACGGAAATCAAACCTGCAATTCCAAGCAAGAATTTAATAAAATATGTAATAAAATAAGGCACCATCCCCATGTGAATTTCACCGGTCTTAATAGCACACGCGATAAGCTCAGGCCCATAGTTCTGATCCTTTGCATTTTCATTATCTCTTATATTCTTTCGGCACGTTTCAACGTCTAAAGTTGTACCAGGCAAAATTCCCCATGTAACTTCGGCGCTCGCGGTCATAGGAACAGCAAAATCAAACAACGAAAACGCAAAAATTGACATTAACACACTAACAAAGATTTTTTTATTCATGTGAGGATTTTAGTTATACTCATTCCATTTTAGCAAATAACAAGCTAGAATGAAAACATGATTCCGGTAATCGCAATTATAGGCAAGCCAAATACAGGCAAATCAACATTGTTTAACCGCTTAATTGGCGCAAGAGTCGCCATTATTTCAAATATAGCGGGAACAACGCGCGATCGCATATATCACTTTGGCACAATTGGCGATTACAAAATATTGCTGGTTGATACGGGCGGAATCCAATCCGAAGGCAAAGACGACATTGAAGAACAAATAAACACACAAGCCCAAATTGCAATTCAAGAAGCGGATTTAATCATATTCACGATAGATGGCTCGGCTCCGGCAACCTTTGATGATTTTTCCGCAACTGAGCTACTTCGAAAATCAAAAAAAGAAGTAATTTTAGTCGCAAATAAAGAGGATTCAGGCAAATTCAAAGACAACATATCAGAATATTATAAATTGGGATTTAACGAACCTATAAGAGTTTCGGCGATCAATGGAAGGGGAATACATGAACTTGAGCAAGAAATCGAAGAAAGGTTCAAATCAAAACACATTGAACCACACAAAGAGCCTGAATCAAGATATGGCATAAGCATAGCAATTATCGGCAAACCAAACACCGGCAAATCATCTCTTGTTAATGCGCTTTTGGGCGAAGATAGAATAATAGTTTCCGATGTTTCAGGTACAACTCGCGATTCAATAGACACTCAAATAAAACGCGGCGATAAAACCTATAACTTGATTGATACCGCAGGAATAAGGCGCAGGGGCAAACAAAAGCATTTCATGGAAAAACTTAGCGTACTTCGCGGCTTAAAGGCTCTTGAAAGAAGCGAAGTAGCAGTTTTAATAATTGACGGAAATGAAAGAATATCAAACCAAGATTGCCATGTTGCAGGAGAAATAATCGAAGATAAAAAAGGGCTCATATTGGCGGTTAATAAATCCGATTTGTTGGATGAAGAAAAACAAGATCGAATACTGCGAGACATACAACGAAAATTCGACTTTTTGCCATGGGTTCCAATCATATTCATATCAGCAAAAAAACATACTTATATAGAAAAAATTCTTGATGTAGCAGACCAAATCCACATTGAGCGCAGAAGAGAAATCCCTCAACAAGAATTGGAATATTTCCTTGAAGACACAATCGTAAATCACTCAGCGGGCATCAGTAATATGCAACAACCGTTCTATTCAATGAAGCAAACGGATTCAAATCCGCCAACATTCGAAATAGTGATAAAAGATCCAAAAAACTTCAACTTTTCATATAGAAGATATATTGAAAATTCATTCCGCAAAAAATACGGCTTCACAGGAACCGGCATAAAATTTATATTCAGGAAAAAATCTTAATCTTTTTCTCCCAAGCCTCGCGAATATATTCACGAATATCATTATCGTGAAATTTCATAATTTCTTGAGAAATAATAGTTCCGCGCCTATCAGGCAATTTTTCGGCTTTTGCTTCAGCGCGTTTTATCAAAGCTCCGCTCAGTCGCTTCTCAAGCTTATCTCCAAACTTTCCGCTTAAAATACGAGTTAAAAACCTTTTAATAGCGCGAGAAATAAAGCCACTTTTATGAATCATAGATGCATTTGAAGTTATTCCGTCCGGAAAATATCTTTTTGTCCAAGTATTTTTTTCAACAAATTCATTGTAAGTTTTTTCGCCAAAAACAGGCGTTAAAGACATTGACCAAAATGCCAAATAAACATCATAAGGCCTTAACCCAATTTGCTCCATATCAAGATGGTCTTCCGTAACAAAAAAACTCAAACAAAATCTTCCGGCAATTTTATTATCATGACGTTTAACTCCAAGTAAATACAAAACCGCAGAAAGCAAAAATCTGGCTATAAAAAGCCTATTTTTCTCAGTTACAACGAATAAATCTATATCGCTTTTTTTATTAACATCCATATAAGAAAGGGAATTACAGACAGCAACCATCTTAATAAAAGGAATCATTTTAAAAACCCAAGAATATCTAAAAACCTTATTCCAAAGCTTTTGCACATATTTCGCGTTAGATTGCCTTAAATCCGCGATATGTTCACGCCCACGCACAAAATAAAACCCATTTTTTTCAGATAACATCTTACTGTCTTTCAAGTACATACGAATATGTTGTTCGTCAATTCTCATACCAAGAACGTATTTTGAAATTTCCTCAAATGTAAGCGGAAAATCAAAAAGATCAAAAAAAATAATGCTCTTCATTATAGCTTCTCGAATCGTTTTTACATTTGTAGGGAGCAGAAATACATTCATATGTTAAAATAAATACGGCGATATATTAGCACTATCATGGAAAAATCAAAAATAAATGGCATTATAAAAACGCTTCCGCATGAGCCGGGTGTTTATAAAATGAAGAATTCCGGCGCCAAAATCATCTATATTGGCAAAGCAAAAGACCTCAAAAACCGAGTTTCAAGTTATTTTCAAGAAGATCCTGCGCGAGAACCACGCATAAACAAAATGATTTCCGAAATAGAAGAAGTTGAATTTATTGTTGTTAAATCTGAAATTGAAGCGCTCTTACTGGAAACAAACCTAATAAAAGAACTTCGCCCAAAATATAATATAAAAATGCGTGATGATAAAAATTTCATCTATATCCGCATAAATACAAACGAGGATTATCCAAAAATAGCACTTGTAAGAAAAAAACTGAACGACAAAGCAACTTACTTCGGCCCAAAAACCGCTACATTTAAAGTAAAAAACACATTTCGAACTCTAAAAAAGATTCTTCCGTTCAGACATTGCAATCTGGATATCAAATATATAAGCGGAACAGGGGAATCAAGCGTAAAAATAGGCAATAAAACAATAAAATATCCTTGCTTGGATTATCACATCGGAAGATGTCAAGGCCCATGCATAGGCAAATGCACGCCTGAGCAATACCAAACAAATATTGAAAAAATAATAAAATTCTTTAAAGGAGACACATCTGCGCTTTTTGAAGACTTAAAAAGTGATATGAAAAAAGCCGCACTTGATCAAAAATTTGAAAAAGCCGCAAAAATTCGCGATAAAATGAAGGATATTGAAGAAATAACAATGCGCCAACATGTTTCAAATTTGCTATTCGAAGAAGCCGATATAATGAATTACATAATTGATAATGGGAAAATCTACACAAACCTTTTTCAGGTCAGAGAAGGTAAAATTATAGGTCAGGAAAATTTTACTTTTGACGCAGATTCAATCAAGCAAAATGAATACGTTTCTCCTGCGGAAATAATAAATTCATTCATAAGATTTTATTATGAACAAGCAACTGAAATTCCAAAACACATTCTTGTTCCGGAAGAGCCTGAAGATAAAGAAACGATCGAAAAATGGCTTCTAAAAAGCTCAAACTCAAATACATTAAAAATAATTGTTCCGGAAAAAGGAAATAATAATCGCTTGCTCGAGCTCTCGCTTTTAAACGCAAAACACTTTGCAAATCAATCAAAAGCAAGATGGATGCATGAACAAGGAATTGATAAAGGACTCGAAGAATTAAAAGAAATTTTACATCTCGATAAATTCCCAAAAAGGATCGAATGCTATGACGTTTCACACATCGGAGGAACTGAAACCGTTGGAAGCATGATTGTTTTCATTGACGGCATCGCAAACCCAAATCAATATAGAAGATTTAAGCTTGCACAAACGAAACCGAACGATTACGCGTCTATGAAAGAACTTTTAACGCGCAGACTTGAAAAGCTCGCAAAACAAAATCTACCAAAAGGATTCACACTTAAAAAAGCGGTTAAAAAAGACTCAAAACCGCTATTGGAAAATATAAAAACAGCAAATTTAATAGTGGGCGAATTCAATTATAAAAATTATTTTGTTATTAAAAAAGGCACAAAAATAGCCGGAATGATCGGACTCATTAAAACCAAAGACACTTTTCATACGACAGGACTATTTGTAGATCCAAAATTCCGTGGTCAAAAATTAAGCTACTTTTTACTCTCAAAAGCCATAGAAACCGCAAAATCAAAACGAATTTATATAATCTGCAGAAAAGCATTAAAAGAACATTATGAAGAATTTGGATTTGAAGAAATACATCATTTGCCAGAAGACCTGCACAATCTAAAAGACTGCACAACAAATTGCCCAATAGAAGGTATGATTGCCCTTGTTTATGACAAAAACAAACATACGCCGGACAAATCATTTAATTCAAAGCCGGACTTGATCTTAATTGACGGAGGAAAGGGGCAGCTGCAAATGGGGATAGATGTTTTAAAAAAGTTTTCACTCAAAATCGGAGTCGCGTCGCTTGCAAAACAAGAAGAAGAAATTTTCGTGCCATGGCAAAATGACCCAATCCGCCTCGACTTAACATCCGGATCAATTCAAGTTTTACAACGCGCCCGTGACGAAGCTCACAGATTCGCAATTGAATACATGAAAAATCGTCACGGAAAAATTGCAACAGCATCGGAAATTATTGAAATCCCTGGAATCGGCGAAAAAACCATGCAAAAACTATTCCGAACATTTGGCTCACTTGAAAATATCAAAAATACTCCAATGGACAAAATCGCAGAAATAGTTGGAAAAAGCTCAGCAATGAAAATCAAACAGCACTTTCAATAAGAATCGATTCCATATTTTTTAATGCGTTTTTAATAAACTTTCTAAATGCCGGCTTTTTGGCAACAGCTTCAACTTTTTCAAGATTCGCGCTCACAGACGGATGTTTTGGAACAAAAAGCGTACAGCAATCCGCATAAGGCCTTGTTGAAATCTCAAAAGTGCCAATTTTTTTTGCCTCATCAACAATTTCCTGCTTATCGCTTCCAATCAAAGGCCTAAGAATCGGAATTTTAGAAGCAGAATCAATAACAAAAATATTATCCAAAGTCTGGCTTGCGACTTGTCCAAGACTTTCACCTGTAATAATTGCCTTTGCATTTTGATCATCGGCTATCTCTTGAGCAATTTTGACCATAAACCATCTATATAAAACAACTCGCAAATCAGGATCAGCAACCATCATAATAGCTTTTTGAATTTCAATGAAAGGAACCAAATTTAGATTGGAACCGGCCTGATATTTTGACAAAATTTTCACGATTTCTTTTACATTTTCCTGAGAAGAAGCATTTGTATGCGGATAACTATGAAAATGCACAAAAATAACTTTTGCGCCACGTTTCATCATGCGAAATGCCGCAACAGGGGAATCAATACCGGAAGAAATCATAGAAATAACTCTTCCGGAAGTGGTAACCGGAAGACCGCCAAGTCCAAGTATTTTATCAAAATAAATATAAGCTCTATTATCGCTTAATATAAGATGACAAGTAATATCCGGATTATCAAACCTCACCTTTAATTTAGGGAATTTATCCAAAATCAATTCACCAAATTTGGCTTCCATATCAACAGAATCCATAGGAAAATTTTTCTGAATACGTTTAACGCGCACGCAAAAAGTCTTTGGCATATTTTTATTTTTGGAGCGCAATTTAATCTCAGAAATCATAATTTTAACAATTTCATTCATAACAAATTTCACCCATTTTTGATCCGGAGTTTTTGGATATTTTAACTTCAAAACCTCTTTTATAACGGAAAAATTAGAAATTCCGGGAATACATTTTAGTTTTTCAATAGCCAATTCGCCATTTTTATCGCCCACCTCCAGCATCATATGGCCATAATAACGCACAACATCAAAACGCAACTCTTTCATCGCAAGTTTTATATTTTTTTCAAGCTTAGCCTCAAAAACATCCCGATTCCCAAGCTTTAGAACCAATTCTCCATATCGAATAAAAATGTTCATAATATGTGGTGCCGAAGGAGGGACTTGAACCCTCACACCCTTACGAGTACACGATTTTGAGTCGTGCGCGTCTGCCATTCCGCCACTTCGGCAAATAATTGCGAGAAAGCTCTCTTGCAAATGGTATTTTATATATCCTGAATCTAATATACAATAGATAAGTAACTTCAGACAAAATGTTTTGTGACCTAAGCAAAATTAGGGTGATAGCTGGAAAAGGCGGCAATGGTGCCGCCACTTTTCATCGTGAGAAGTTTGTCATACATGGCGGACCGGATGGAGGTGATGGTGGCAGGGGTGGAGATATATATATAATTGCAGATCCAAACGTAAATACACTCACAGATATAAACTCCAGCCCAATATATAGAGCAGAATGCGGCGTAAACGGGACTAAGCAGAATTGCAGAGGAGCTGACGGGAAAGACATCACATTAAAGGTCCCAGTCGGCACAATTATAAAAACCATGAAAAATGAAGTAATCGTAGATCTAAAAAACGTACACGATAAATTTATGATCGCACGAGGTGGAATCGGAGGAAAAGGCAATATTCACTTTAAATCGAGTGTTCGACAATCTCCAAGTTTCGCAGAAAAAGGTGAACCCGGTGAAGAAAAAGAAATAGTTCTTGAGGTTAGATTAGTTGCAGATGTCGGTATTATTGGCCTTCCTTCAGCAGGAAAATCAAGTTTTATCAGTATTATTTCAAACGCAAAACCAAAAATTGCAGATTATCCATTCACAACGCTTTCTCCAAACCTTGGAGTTTGCAATTTAAAAAGCATCATAGGAGAACAAAAATCTATCGTGTTTGAAGATATTCCCGGATTAATAGAAGGTGCAAGCCAAGGAAAAGGACTTGGTCACGCATTTTTGCGCCACATAATGAGAACGCGCATATTGGTCCACGTTATCGACATTTCATTACCAGATTTAGTTGATGCATACAAAACAATAAACAAAGAACTTGAAATATACGGCTCAGATCTTAATAAGAAAAAGCAAGTTGTAGCTTTGAACAAAATCGATCTTATGCCGCTTGAAGATGCGGAAAAAATTGCTAAAGAATTCCACAAAAAAACAAAGGTTAAACCAATTTTGATATCATGCGCAACAGGACATGGCATTCCGGATCTGATCAAAAATGTATACAAGCTGTACAAAAAATTTATTCAAGAAAAAGCTGATGAGCAAGAGAAAAACCCAATATTAGACGAAGAATATAGGTTGTTCAGGCCGGCAGAAGAATCCGACCATTATTTCAGGGTTATACCAAAAGAAGAAACTGAAAGTGGAACCGTAGAAATTAAAGGACCACGAATTGAACAATTATCACAAATGACTGATTTCGCAAACACAGAAGCGGTTTCAAGGCTTCGTCATTTTCTCAAAAAAAATGGTATAGAAAAAACATTATCTAAAATGGGAGTAAAAGATGGAGACAAAGTGTTGATTGCCGGAAATTATTTAATTTTCCGAAAAGTATTATAAAAATTCTATGAAAATAATAGTCGGACTTGGAAATATTGGCGAAAAATACGAAAAAACACGCCACAACGTTGGATTCATGACGGTAAATGCACTCGCAGAAAAATTAAAAGCTGATTGGATTTTAAAACCAAAATTTCAAGCATCTTTAGCGGAAGCAACTATTAATTCTGAAAAAGTTCTTCTTGTTAAGCCGACGACTTATATGAACCACTCAGGCAACGCAATAGCATCCATAAGCCAATTCTACAAAGTAAGCCCGGAAGATGTAATCACGATTTATGATGATATTGATTTACCAATTGGTGCATTCCGCATAAGAAAATCCGGTTCAGCGGGAACTCACAATGGAATGAAATCCATCGTTGCAGCAATCGGAGAAAACTGCCCACGCATTCGCATAGGTATAAAAAATGACGAACATGCGGAAAAAAACTTATCAGACGTTGTTTTAAGCTCATTTGGAACAAAAGAACGCCCTTTGATTGAACATACAATCTCAAATGCAATCACGGCAATTGATATAATTTTCGAACAGGGAATAGAAAAAGCTATGAGCTATCCATATTTAGCATTCGTTATCAAAGACGAATTCAAAGCTAAATAATATTTTCACTTGCGCTCTTAAGCTTTTTTATTTAAAATAAACTGGCTTTTAACACATATTCATAACCAATTTATCATGTTTGCAATAGTTGAAATCAAAGGACAACAATTCAAAGTAAGCCCAAAAGACAAGCTTCAAATCAATAGAATTGAAACCAAAGAAGGCGAAGACATATCATTCAGAAGAGTTCTTCTTGTCGCAGAAGGCGAAAAAGTCGAGATAGGAAAGCCATATTTAACGACTTACGAAGTAACTGCAAAAGTTTTGGAACATTTCAGAAACAAAACAGTTCGTGTGTTTAAAATGAAAAGCAAATCAAGAAATCACAAGACAATCGGTAACAGACAACATTATACAAATATCGAAATTCTTGATATCAAAACAGCAGGCGCAAAACCAACTGTCAAAACAGAAGAAAAACCTGCAAAAGAAGCAAAACCAGCAGCTCCAAAAGTTAAAAAATCAACAAAAACAGCTGCTTAAAGAATTTTATCTAAAACACTTTTTAAATCCGCTGAGAGCTTGCTTTCAACGGATTTATTTTTGCCCGTTGATGGAAGAACAAAATCTATCAAATGTGCATGTAAAAATTGTCTTTTTAAACCGTACTTCCTATCAAATTCAATATTTGCGGTTTTATTGCCATATGCCTTATCACCGGCAACCGGAAAGCCAATAGAAGCCAAATGAACCCTAATCTGATGCGTTCTACCGGTTTCAATCTCAATATCTAACAAAGAACAAGGGCCGTAATACCTGATGACCTTGTAATGCGTCACAGCATTTCGCAATTTATTTGAAAAAACCGACATTTTTTTGCGATCCTTTAATGACCTGCCAATTCCGGCCTCAATCGTACCGCGAAGTGGTTTCAAATGCCCATAAACAAGAGCGGTATAACGCTTCTTAACAACTCTATCAGCAAATTGCTTAGATAAAATCGCACGCGCTTCAGCGTTTTTCGCAGTAACAAAAATCCCTGAAGTGTCTTTATCAAGCCTATGAACAAGGAATTTATCGCTATCAAAATCCGCAAATAAACTATCTTCACTTTTTGAAACAACAAGCCCAGGCGGCTTATCCAAAACAGCGACATCTTTGTCCTCATAAAGCACAGGCAAAATCACTTTTTTCTGAGGCTTAAGAATTTCACTTTCAACATTTTCACCATCAACAAACACATCGATTTTATCGCCGCGCTTCAAAGTAACGCCGGCTTTTGTAGGCTTAGAATTAACAAAAACATCACCTAGCTTAATCATCTTTTGAATTTCACTACGGCTCTCACCATACATTTTCTGTGACAAAAAAACATCCAGTCTTAAATTATTTCCATCCAAGATAAAAGACAGCTTTTTGTGTTTTTGAGTTCTCATTGGATTCAATTATAGCACCAAACATCGAGCCAGAAATAAAAGAGATTGACGCAATTTTGTTTTCATAGATATATATCTCATTTTCGAACTTCATCTTTTTAAGCTTAAATTCAATGTTTTTTCGAGCTATATCAGAAAAATAAACACGTGAAATAGCACTATCCATAACAATCATTTTCATTTTATTTTTCTTCAAAATACATCTCGCATCAAAATCTTTAACTATTTCGGAAGCTTGACCTGTAATCCAAGAATCAACGCATCTATATGCTAAAATTTCATCCTTAGAATTAGCAACGTCATCAAGAACGTTTTTAACACCCTGAATCCCTTCAAAAAAACCAACGCTTGATTTTGACATATAGGGATTAAACCTCGCACGCAGATCAGGCAAAACATTCCTCATTTCACTCTCCAGTCTACTAAATTCTTCTTTTTTGCGCTTTATAACGTCAACTAAATCTTCAGGAGAAACCGGACTAAAATACTGAATATTTAATTTATTAAATTTACTAACAAATCCAAGCTTAATAAGTTCAGCTAAAATGGGGTAAAGAGTTGTTCGATTCAAATTTGTCTTTTTTGCAACAATGCTCACGGGCTGGCTACCAAGTTCAAGCAAAGCCATGAACACATAAATTTGCTTTATATTCAGCCCGATATTTGTTAATATGTCTTCTACGATCATATTGCAAAATGTAATAAAGATCATATTATCTAACAAAATATTGCATTTTGTCAATAGATTCGTTACAATACAGTTCTAAGTTTAATTTTTTGAGAAAACAAGATATAATACGGACGAAATCAATACCGTAAAAACAAAAAAATTATGGATAAAAGCATATTGTCAGAAGTTCTTAACAGAGGAGTGGCAGACGTTATCGTTCGTGCAGAGCTTGAAGAAGCCTTAAAAAGCGGCAAAACATTAAACGTAAAGCTTGGAATAGACCCATCAGGCGCAGATCTTCATATCGGCCACATGGTTGTAATTAAAAAATTAAAACAGTTACAAGATCTTGGGCACAAGATCTTTCTTCTTTTCGGTAATTTCACGGGACAAATAGGAGATCCAACGGATAAACTCGAAGCTCGTAAAGTAAAAACAAAAGAAGAGCTCGAAGAAAATGCAAGAACATACGTAAAACAAGCAGGCAAAATACTTGATCCAAAAAAAGTGGAAATCGTTTGGAATGCCGATTGGCTTGAGAAATTAACATTCAAAAAAGTCATTAAACTTTCCCAAATATTCACAGTTTCTCAAATGCTTGAACGTGATATGTATCAAGAAAGAATAAAGAAAAACGCGCCAATTTATATGCACGAATTTTTCTATCCTTTAATGCAAGGATATGACTCTGTAGCGCTAAAGTCCGACATTGAACTTGGTGGAACCGATCAAACGTTTAATTTACTTGCAGGCCGTGAAATGCAACGCTCACTCGGACAAAAACCACAATCAATCATCACGGTTCCAATTCTTGAAGGAACCGATGGAAAACTAAAAATGGGCAAAACAACAGGCAACTACATCGGTATAAACGAACCTCCAAAGGATATGTTCGGCAAAACAATGTCAATTTCAGACAATTTAATAATTAAATATTTTGAATTAACCACAAACGTCCCGCTCAAAGAAATAAAGAAAATGGAAAAAGCTATGGCTGAAGGTGAAAATCCTCGCAATCTAAAAGTAAAACTGGCACATGAACTCGTGTCATTTTATCACTCAAAGGAGCTTGCAGATCAAGCAGAACAAGAGTTTGCAAACATATTTAGCAAAAATGCATTACCGGATGAAATAGAGGAAAAGAAATTTCCAAAAGGGGAGTATAAACTTATAGATTTATTAGCCATGTCAGAACTTTTATCATCAAAAGGTGAAGCAAGAAGAATGATTCAAGGAGGCGGAGTAAAAATCAATGACGAAAAAGTTTCTGATGAAAACATGACAATCAAGCTCGATAAAGAATATTTATTGCAAGTCGGGAAACGCAAATTTCTCAAAATCAAACCATGAAAAAGAATCGCAATAATGAAAATCAAATTCCAACTGAATTAATAAATAAAATTCAAGATAATTTTTGTAAAACGCTTGATATTGCACTCGCGATATACAATGTAAACGGCAACAATATAACGAAAGAAATGAATTTAAGCACATTCTGGAACAGTTTCATACTTGGAAATCCGCTTGTTTATCCAAAGTGCAAAGCCGCAGACATTAATGCAATAAAAACATGCATAAGCTCAAATAGCTCACACATTTATAATATTTATTGCGACATCGCAGCATTTGCAGTACCAATTTCAATAGGAGGAAAGGTCATAGCTGTATGTATAGGTGGAAAAACAAGAACTGAAAACCCAAATCTTAAGCTATGCAAAACAGAAGCTGAAAATTCAGGTATCAACTTTGATACATTCTTGGAAGCTTATCTGGAAATACCTCTTGTATCAACAGATCAGCTAAAACTAATTGGAAATCTTCTAAAAAACACGATTGAAACAATTCTGGATCTAAATGCCAATAAAAAGCATACAAAAAGCAAAATCGACGAAATGCAGATAATGAATGACATGCTGAAAGAAGAGGTATATTCAAGAACAAAAATACTTTACGAAACAAACCAAAAATATAAATCCATTGTTGAAAATGCAATAGACATAATCGCAACAATAAATAAAAATGGCATATTCACAGAAATGAATAGCGCAATAACGGAAAATCTCGAATTCACAAAAGAAGAAGTGATAGGAATGCATTTTTCAAAGTTAGTCGCACAAGAAGACATGCTAAAAATCGCAAAAATGATAGAAAATTTTGTTAATCATGGCATAGACAAAGAGAGCATGATAATCGCATGCATTGACGCTCAAGAAAACGAAAAAATATTCTCAATAAGCGCAAAACCAATATATGACAATCTTGGAAATCTCACAGAAATTCAATGTATTATGCATGACATAACAAAAAGAAAACTTCTTGAAAAAGAATTGCACAAAACAAAAGATGAATACGTTCAATTATTCGATTCGATAAAAGACGGAGTATATTCCACGGATTTAAAAGGAAATCTATTAAAAGCAAATGAATCATTTTCAAAAATATTCGGATATAAAAAAGAGGATTTAAAAACAATAACAATATGGGACTTATTCACTAATAAAAAAGAGGCGAAAGACTTTATAGAACAAATTGAAAACACAAAAGAGTCATCAAACCTTATAACAACTGCAAAAAATAAATCCGAAAAAGAATTTTACGTTGAATGGAATATAGCTCCAGCAAAAAACGAAAAAGGCGAAATAATGGGACACAATGGGGTTATAAGAGACATAACAAGTAGAATGAAATACATCTCAATCGCAAAAGCGGAAGCCACAAAATACCAATCATTATTTGATAATTTGCAAGAAGGAATAATAATCACAAATGAAAAAGGAGAAATAAAAGAATATAACCAAAAAATTGCACACATATTCAAACGTCAAATAAATGCCGGAACACACATAAGCGAACTTATACCGGAAATAACGTGTGAAAAAGTGCAAAGATTAGCTAAAAAAGGACAAATTGACATTGGATACATAAAAGAATTTGCAATATCGGGAGTAAAGCTTGAAGTCGAAGGAGAAATTTTATTTCAATGGATGATGAAAGAAGTTTGTAAAATCGATTACGTACACGAAAAAGGCGCAATAAATAACGTCCCCCTTGATGTTAAACACGCAGATATCAAAAGCAATTAAAACAACCGGAAAACACCTAAAGCTTCTAGAAAAACTTGGCATAAAAACGGTTGAAGACTTTATCAATTATTTTCCGCGTGATTATACGGATGCTTCGGAAGTAACAAAATTGGCTTATTTAAAAATAAATCAACTCACAACATTCAAAGGCACAATAATAAATATAGAAAGCTCTCGCACGAAAAACGGAAAATTCATAATAAAAGCGGTTTTTAAAGATGATACGGGGATGATAGAAATAATATGGTTCAACCAACCATACATAACAAGGGTTTTAAGAAAGGGGAGTGAGATTTTCATTTCAGGTAAGGCAAAAATAGCCGGTGGGCACATGATTTTATCAAGCCCGACATTTGAAATTGTAAAACAAGAACAAATCCATACGGCGCGAATTATTCCTATTTATCATGAGACTGGAGGAATTTCTTCAAAGTGGATTCGTGAAAAATTAAAGCCAATTCTTGAAAGTGAAATACAAAACATTGAAGAATATTTACCGGAAGAAATAATCCAAAAATTTGGCTTAATATCAATAAAAGAAGCTATTTATCAAATTCACTTTCCAAAAGACGAAAGTACAATTGGAAAAGCCGTAAAAAGACTTGGATTTGATGAACTTTTATTAATACATCTGAAATCTTTAATTGCAAAATATAAAAACCAAAAAGCATCCGCGGGAACTTCAAAATCAATAAAAATCAATTACGAAACAATAAAGTCATTTTTAAAAACACTGCCTTTTGAGCTTACAAAAGCACAAAAACTCACACTCACAGAAATATTGAAAGACATGGAAAGGCCTCATCCAATGGCAAGATTGCTTCAAGGAGACGTTGGCTCAGGAAAAACAATAGTAGCCGGAATAGCGGCTTTTGCAGCCATAAAACAAGGTTATCAAACTGTGTTCATGGCGCCAACTGAAATTCTTGCAAAACAACACTCAAAAACCTTTGAAAAATTCTTCAAGCCACAAGGGATAAAAATTGAATTATTAATTGGAAGCACTTCAAGCAAAACCAAAAAAGAAATTCTGGAAAAACTCAAAAAAGGCGAAATAAATTTAATTATTGGCACTCACGCCTTAATTCAAAAAGAAGTAAAATTCAAAAATCTGGGACTTGCAATAATCGACGAACAACACAGATTTGGCGTTCTTCAGCGCGAAATTCTAAATTCGCACGGTTTTCCACACACATTAAACCTTTCCGCAACTCCAATTCCACGCACGCTCGCGCTAACAATTTATGGAGATCAAGACTTAAGCATCATCGACGAAATGCCACCTGGCAGAAAAATTATCGCAACTCACATAGTTCCCGAAAATAAGCGCAAAGACGCTTACAACTGGATCCGCAGACAAATAAAAGAAAAGAAAACTCAAGTTTTCATAATTTGTCCGTTAATAGATGAATCAGATAAAATTGAGATTAAAACCGTAAACGAGGAATATCGATATCTGGCAAATGATATATTCCCGGATTTGGAAGTCAGTTTTATTCATGGGAAATTATCTCAAGACGACAAAGACCGCATAATGAATGATTTCCAGGAAAACCGCATAAATATATTGGTTTCGACATCTATAATTGAAGTTGGCATTGATGTTCCAAATGCTTCGATAATGATCATTGAAGGCTCAGAAAGGTTTGGTTTAAGCCAATTACATCAATTTAGAGGCAGAATTGGGCGAGGGGAGCAGCAATCCTATTGTTTCCTGTTCACAAACGCAAAATCCGAGGATGGAGTAAAACGCTTAAACGCCATGACAAAATTCCATAGTGGCTTTAAGCTGGCGGAAATCGACTTATCAATCCGTGGCCCAGGAGAAATTTTTGGTGTTCGCCAAAGCGGAATTCCAGATCTAAAAGTTGCCAGTTTGACAGATTCTGTTTTAATTTCAAAAGTTCATGAAACCGCAACTATATTAATGAGCAACGATCCGGAACTTTTAAAGTTTCCAAAATTAAAAGAAAAATTAAAAAAACTTTCAGAAATTCAAAACTAAATAAAATTTTGGATTTTTTCAAAAATTTATAAAAATTTCATTAAACGTTTAAAAAGTTTTCATAAAAATTTGTTATAATTATTTGTTTATAATTTTTTACCAAAACTACGAAAAATAATAAAAACCACTATCAAAAATAGAACGGGGACGACCAAAATATCAGCTTTTAATAAAAAACACGTTAAAACGCAATATTTTACGTCATGGCTATTTTAAGGCTTATTTAAGCCAAAATTCAAGGGTTAGGGAAGTCAAAATACCGCTTTTTTAGCCAAAAATAAGGAAACGAAAGGGTAAACAAAGCACAAGAACATTTCATAACAAATTTTACAAAGAATATACATTTTATTATTCGCGGAGAACTATAAAAAATAACAAAAGAATACATAAATATATAAAAATAGGTAAATCAAGCCAAGCCAACAAACCGCCAAATCCATACCTATCTTACTTTGTACAAGATACATTGTACAAAGTATCATACCAAACTGGAAAACCACTACCCTACCATGACATATATAAAATATGTTATGCCTTAACAAGTCTTAATAAAGTTGCTCCTTCTTTTTCAACACCAAGTCTAAATGGAACATTTGAAGAAAATCCGGGTTGTATATAAGACATGGTTCTTCTGGTTAAAGGCTTCCATCCCCTTTTGTGTTCATGAAAATTTCTATAATATCCACCTCTCATCATAAAGTCCACGCCATCAAATCTCCCACCAAAAGCAATCTCACCACCATGCAAATGGCCAGACAAAATAAGATCCAAAGAACCAGAACAGCGATTATTTAAAGCATCTAAACTATGAGTAAGCAAAATATTGGTTTGTGCTCTATGCTTAGCCAAACGTGGCAATTTCGGATCACCAAATAATGGATCATCAACGCCATGAAAATTAATTGGCTCCCCTTTTATAAAAAATTGCCGCGAAGCATTCGTCACGTCTTCAAAACCAGCCTCTTCCATTTTTTTTCTAACAATATCAGAAGCCCCAGGGACAGGTTTATGTCCATCAGTTCCAAAATCATGATTACCTAAAACAAAAAGCCTTGGACAAGAATGCTCAGGCGTATCAAATAAACTAAATAATTTAAGACCATCAACTGCGGTTTCATCAAAATCCGTAACCTTATTATGTATATAATCTCCGGTAGCAACAATAAAATCAGGCCTTATGCCTTTTCTGAGCATGCTTTCTACAAGATCAGACATTTTATTTGCAGACTTATGATTTGGCTTAAAATGTATATCGGATAATTGAAGTATTGTCGTACCAACAAGCTCATCAGGCAAATCTAAAATTGGTACATCGTAAGTATATAAACCAGTGTTACGCATTGGCTCAAATTTTTCAGTAGCCTCTATCCTATGCAAACGTTTGTGCGCATCATGCATATCTTGTTCAAGGCGCTTTCTAATACGATCATTATTAACAGTAATGGCACCATAAGGATCGTCCGCACAATGAACATCTGAAAAATGTTTAAAGTCATCTGCGTCTATATCTCCATCATCATCAGCATCATCAAGATCATCAATTACGCCATCGCGATTCGCATCCAAATCCCTGAACCATCTTTCTATCCTATCCACAGAATCAACTCCGGCCTCCTGACAAAAAGCTCTAAATTCAGGCCAATTCACTCGCCCATCATGATTTCTATCCGCAGCATTAAGCAAAGTTCCCAAATCAGCAGAAACTTCACTTTCAAAAAGCCTTCTTATATGATCCGATAAACCCATTTTTAGCTATTTATTATACTATATTATACAATAAATAGCGCGAAAGATCAATAATCTACAAAGCCTTAATCATATACCCTGCCTTACTCAAACTATATCCAAATTTCTTATAATAATCCCGAACCCCAACACCGCTTATAACGGCAATTTTTTTATATCCGGCATTTTTTGCAATTTCCTCAGCCTTCTCAATCAATTTTCTTCCCAACCCCAAATGTTGCGCGCCACTCCCCTTCTTATCAACCGGCGTTTGTATGCCATAAGTATGTACTTCACGAATAATCGTAGAACCGTTTAATTCCGGAAGATAATTTTTATCAAATTTTACCTTACTTGATGGAAAACGAAGACGCAAAAGTGAACACAATTTATCTTTTTTAACATCGTCAAAGCTCAAGAAAAATTCCTTTCCTTTAGACGCATTAAATTCAAGTACTTTCATTTCCAAATTCTCCGGATTTATAACTTCATCTTTTATTTCACGACACCTTACGCATCTGCATTTTAAGCCCTTTCTAGCCATTTCTTTTTGAGCATATTCACGCAAATTTGATAATTTCGGCCCGGCCAAAATTGACGTTGAAGGGATATCGCGATACAAACGCGTAATACGCACATATTTAGGCAAATTCGATTTAACTTTTACCAAAAGATCAATCATTTGCTTATCTGTATATGGCTTATAGCCGCCATTTTTCCATATATTAGCAAGCACACTTCCGGGTACAACTACGCACGGATAAATTTTCAACCAATCAGGTCGAAAATCAGCATTATCAAAAAGTTCTTTAAACATTTTCAGGTCACGTCGTAAATCGCTTCCCATAAGTCCGGGCATCATATGACAATTTATTTTAAACCCGGCATCTTTAAGCATTCGAATCGCATCAATTGAAGCCTTAACGCCATGTCCGCGTAAATTTTTCTTCAAAACGTCATCATATAAAGTTTGAATTCCAAGTTCAACTTTTGTCACGCCAAGTTTTCTTAAATATTTCACCTCATCAGTATTAACATAATCCGGTCTTGTCTCAATGGATAAGCCAATACAACGATTATTCGATTTCTCATTTATCAATTGTGCTTCTTCGAGATTTTTGGATTTTTTTGGATAATTTAACGCATCATAAACAGCTTTAACGAATTTTGTTCGATATGACTTTGGATAAAAAGAAAAAGTTCCCCCGGCAATAATCACATCTATTTTTGAAATTGAATGACCGGCTTTATCAAGACTATCCAAACGTGTTCTCGTTTGATTAAAAGCATCAAATTTGTTCAAAATCGCACGCATAATCGCAGGTTCATTAGACAAATAGCTCTTTGGCATGCCCTTTTCCGTCGGACAAAAAACACATTTCCCGGGACACGGATATTCCTTTGTTATAACGGTTATCGAAGCAATTCCGGAAAGTGATCTAACTTTCCCCTTTCTTATAATTCTAAAAAACGCCTCGTCAGATTTAATCTCGCGCTTTTTAATAAGGCTTTTATATGCCTTGATCAAACCCATATTTTTTGGCGCGGAAATCTTATATTTCTCGCAAAATTTATTTTTAAAATTACTTAAGGATTTCTCGCTTGAAATACCCTCTTTTAAGGCTTGTTTAACGAAAGTTTTTAGAATATCATTCATATGAAAATTATATCTTATGAAAGACAAAACAGCCAGAGAGTTATTGGAAAAAGTAAAACTGGATTACGCTTTAATAAGCGAAGATTTTGCCAAAACTCGTGAAGACGTTTGGCCGGAATTCGAACGCTTTAAAAGATATATTAAAAAAACTGATGCAATTGCAGATGTTGGATGTGGCAGTGGCAGACTTCTTAAAATACTTGGCGAAAACGTAAATTATACAGGCATCGACAATAACGAAAGCTTGCTTGCGGAAGCCAAAAAAAGGTTTGGAGACAATAAATTCATACTTGGAGACATGCTGGAAATTCCACTTAACAGTTCAAGTCAAAATATCGTTTTTAGTATTGCGGCAATGCACCACATCCCGTCAAAAGGCCTTAGAAAAAAAGCATTCCGAGAAATACATAGAATTTTAAAACCTGGAGGAATTCTTGTAATCATGGTCTGGGATCTTTTCCAAAGAAAACATATTTTAAAAATCTTAAAAAGTCTTTTCAGCGCACAATACGACTTCAAAGACATATTTATAAAATGGGGAAACACAGAAGTAAAAAGGTATTATCACGCGTTTACACCAGGAGAAATAAAATGCCTTTTAAACGAAACGGGCTTTGGCATTATTGAAACAACTTACACAAAAAATATCTGCATAATAGCGCGCAAAATATGAGCGAAAGAATATTTATTTTAGGCGTCCCTTTTGATAAAAAAACAAAACAAGAAATTTTAGACATTCTCTTAAATTGGCTCAAAGAAGATAAAAAACGCCATATCGCAACTCCAAACCCGGAATTCATACTCGAAGCGCAAATAAATTCACACTTCAAAGAAATATTAAATAAAACTGATTTAAATATTCCAGACGGAATAGGAATTTTATGGGCATCAAGCTACGCTCAAAATCCAAAATTATTAAGAGGAATTGGACTTTTAATTTCAATTTTATTCCACCAAAAATCGTGCAAAAAAATTCTAAAAGAAAGAGTAAGTGGAGCTGATTTGATGCTTGATATATGCGAAAAAGTCACAAACACACCGCATAAAATATTTTTGCTCGGCGCACGCGAAGAAATCGCCCAAAAAGCTTCTGAAAATCTGCTAAAACACTTCCCTGCTCTAAAAATAGTTGGCGCATATGAAGGAAATCCTGACGAAAAAAATCTCTTAGAAAAAATCAATGACTCAAAAGCCGATATTCTTTTTGTGGCTTATGGCGCACCAAAACAAGAAATTTGGATTCATGAAAATTTACCAAAATTAACACATATAAAACTAGCAATGGGAGTTGGCGGCACATTTGATTTCATCGCTAAATCAAAAAAACGCGCACCAAAATTTATGAGAAATATTGGGCTCGAATGGCTTTTTCGTCTCGTTCAAGAGCCAAAACGAATAAAACGCATTTGGAATGCTGTCATCAAGTTTCCCTATACCGTAATGAAAAAACGCTAATTACTTCTTTTTCTTTTTACCAACGCTCTCAAGAAAAGGCGAAACATAAGACATTAACCCACTTATAAACTTAAGAGGGCTAATCAAGATCCCATTCACCTTATCAACAAGCTCCTCAACGTCGCTGATGACTTTTGAAGCATCACGAAGAATAAAAATAATATAAGCGAGAGTAATTGAAACAAAAATCGTAAAAATAATAGCAGAAAGCGCAAGTGCTAAATAAAGAACGTCTAGTGAGGAGTTAATCATTTTTAAAATTTTATTTTATATATATTTATTATACCAGATTTAGAGGAATTTAACAATCTTTTAGCTCAACAACTTCTTCAAGATCTCATTTATTACAACCGGATTCCCCTGCCCTTTCAGCTCTTTCATGGCTTGCCCAACAAAAAATCCAAACAATTTATCCTTTCCGGATTTATATTCGGCAACAACATTCGGATTCGCTTCAACAACCTTCCTACAAACGGCATCAATCGCACCCATATCAGAAACCTGCTTCAAGCCTTTTTCATTCACAATTTCATCCGGATTTTTGCCTGTATAATACATTTCTTCAAAAATATCACCCTTTGCCATATTCCCGGAAATTACGCCTTCTTTAACTAAATCGAACAATTTTGCCAAATGCTCAGCCTTCACTTTTGATTTATTTATAGACAAATTCTCATCATTCAAATGTTTTAAAAATATACTAGTAATAAATGAAGCAACTTTTTTTGGCTCTTCTTTTGTGCTCGCAACAACCGCTTCAAAATATTTTGCCATATCAATATCAAGCGCGATAAGCTCTCCTTCATGTTCAGAAACACCCATTCCAACATATTTCGCACGCTTTTGATCCGGAAGTTCAGGCACTTGAACCTTTAATTCATTAATGTATTTGTCATCAACGATAATTGGTGGCAAATCCGGTTCAGGAAAATATCTATAATCCGCATCACCTTCCTTGCTTCTCATAACATACGTAGCCTGCTTTTCATCGTCCCAACCAACGGTCATATTTCCTTCCAACGGTTCACCTTTTTTATCCAAATCAACCTGTCTTGAAAATTCATAATCAATCGCAGAGGCAAGTGCTTTAAAAGAATTCAAATTTTTAATTTCAGCTCTAAAATTCAATTTTGTTTCACCTTTTTTGCGAATCGAAACGCTAGCATCAAAACGCATCATTCCACGTTCCATATCCGCATCCGAAGAACCAACATATCTCAAAATTGTCTGAAGCTCTTTTGTATATTCAACAGCCTCTTCCGCAGAACGAATATCCGGTTCAGACACAATCTCCATCAATGGCACGCCAGAACGATTATAATCACACAAAGAACCGCCGGGAACATGCATAAGCTTCCCTGCATCATCTTCAAGATGCAAACGCGTAATTCGAATGTTTTTTATCTTACCTGCCTTTGAAAGCGGTTGATCGTATTGTGAAATCTGAAAACCTTTTGGCAAATCCGGATAAAAATAATTTTTACGATCAAATTTTGAAAATTTCTGAATTTCGCAGTTTAAAGCTAAAGCCGCAATCATGCCTTTTCTAAGCGCTTCTTTATTAACAACCGGAAGCTGACCAGGAAAACCCATGCAAACAGGGCAAACATTTGTATTAGGCATACGCCCTGGATCGTTTTTGCACGAACAAAACATTTTCGACTTCGTCGAAATCTCAGCGTGCACTTCAAGACCTACAACAACTTCATAATTTGGATCAATCATATGCTCATTATAAAGTCACGGGCTCGACTTCGCAAATCTGCTTTTGTGGAATTATTTTTTATAACAATGTTAGGACTTTTTGAAAACTTTTGAATAGCTAAAACTTGCTTTAAATAATCAATCGGAAATTTCTTCCCATATCGCTTAAATATAAACTTTTCATCACATTCAATATGGACCAAAACATCAATCAATTTTTTAAAAATCTTTATATCAAAATCAATAAATTCAAGAAAAATCACGCGCGATCCCGATGTTTTTATTCTACCAACTATTTCTTTAACTAAAATTGGATAAAACTCGTCTAAAAAACGCTTAAAATCCGCATTATTTTCTATAAAATGCTTACGCAAACGAGTTCGCAAAACAGTTCCATTTTCATCCAAATAAGCCTCTCCAAAAATATCTTTAACTAATTTAGCACCCTTACCGCGCGACTCATACATTTTATGCACAATCTTATCTGAATTTATATGCATAGCGCCAAATTTTTCACACATATTACAAAAAGTCGTTTTCCCGGATCCGATCTTGCCGGAAACGCCAATAATAAGGTGTTTCATAATTATTTACTTTGACTTTGACTGATTAATCAACATGTTTGCCAAAAGGTCTTTGAGGGACTTATGATCTTGAAAATTTCTATGTTCCATATATTCATCTTGATGCTTCAAAATAATCCTTTCAATACGCGCAGGATTGCTACAGTCTTTCAAGGTAATTGGCGTACCTGCCCCTATTTTCTCAACTCTTATATCTCCATAATTCAAAATAGTCTGCCAAAAACCCTTGATTGCATAACTCACACCTTCAATCATATGATATTCAACTCTATTGGTAGTTACATCAAAAATACTGTCTGACTTAATTGAAATCACGCTCGTGTTTGTAATTAAAAAAACATCATAATACCAGCCATAAAGCTCATAACAAACTTTAATAAGTCCAACAAGCATCCATATCAAAACGGGAATAAGAAGTGCCGGAAAAAATATAAAAAATAAGCCCGGCAAAATAAATCCAAGAAAAGTAACACGAACCATGGTTTTCCAGATTGTAACAACACTAACATGTGCAACTGAATGAATTTTTTCCCCTTTTTCAAGGTATTCACCGAAAAAGAAATTTGCGAGTTTCATATCAATAAAAATTACACAATAAGAGTACTATAAACATATCAACTTGTAAATAATGCCTCTCAAATGTAAAGTCTAAAGTATGAATAAAAAACTAAAAATTGCTCTTATATTTTTGCTGGAAATAGCCATAGACGCTGTCGTGATCTTCGGCATTTTCTTTTTAATAAAAACATATGTCATATCCCCTTTTGAAATATATGGACCATCAATGTGCAACACATTTAACTTCATTGATGGAAAATGCAATTCCGGTTACGGCGAATATATAATTATAAATAAACTGGGAGAAATTAAACGTGGCGATGTTGTAGTTTTTCATCCACCACATGAAGAAGAATATTATATAAAACGCGTCATAGGCCTACCAAACGACACAATTTTAATAAAAAACGGCGAAATATTTCTTAAAGAAAATAATAAAGAATACAAATTCGTTGAACCGTATTTAAGCCGAGAGAATCACGGAAACACAACGACTTTCGGCATAAAAAGGACTGAATTCAAAGTTCCTGAAAACTCATATTTCTTAGTTGGCGACAACAGGTTGATGAGCACAGATGGAAGAACATGCTTTAAAGACCCATCGTCAAACGGCTGCAGCAATCCGGACAATGCTTTTGTACCGGAAAAAAACATCCAAGGAAGAGCGTGGGTAGCACTTTGGCCGATCAACAAAATGCAAATCGTACCTCGAATTGGAAATTACGACTTCAAAGAAATGTAAGCCTCTATTAAAAGCATAACAATAACGAGCAAAAGCCCGCTTAACCAATTCAAAACACCAAGCAATTGAAGGGCTAAGCTTATTATAACTATCAAGCTAAGCATGACGCCCTGTCTGAGAGAAATATTTATATGCTTGTAATAAATTTCATTTTTATATATCCAAACACGAAAATAAAATCCAAGAATCGTAAAAGTACACATCAAAGCAATAAAGAGCGTAAGGAAAAAGAAAGTCATAGCCATACCGGTTGATTCAAAAGGATTGAGCTTTGTTAAAGTTATAAAAAAACCAAGCCAAGCAATTACCCCTGCAATCCCAATTGTTGTTAAATATTTTATATGTGACATATGAATTATATTAATTATTTATTATTTATACTCTTTAAATGCCCAATTAAATACAGCGCTAAGCCGAATAACAAAGCAAACCCAAGAACATATAGCATCTGATTTTTAAACGAATTAACTATAAAATCTATTATATTTCTAACTTCCGGAATGTATTTTTCAGGAAAACCAATATTGCTAATATCTATATATGACGAAAGGATGGAAACGGTTTTATAAAAAACGAGCGCATTAAAAGATACAATAAAAAATACAACGCCGAGCCACTTAAACCCTCTAGAGAATGGCTTCCATAAAACAAGAAGTATAAGAAGACAAAGTATGGCAAGAAACATAAAAAACGCCTGAGTTAAGACTGAAAAACCCTGTATTGCTTGAAAATTCTGGAGTACGGGAGTGGCATCAATTTCAACAGAACTCGCTTTGCTTTTGAAAATCTCATCAAAATTTTTCTGCATTTGAGACACAAATCCTTTTTTATAAAAATCAGTATCGGGCTTCACACATGAAGGCAAATCTTTAAAAACTATTTTCTGACCAACTTCACACTTTGGTATTTTTTTATCAAAAAGTTCATTTGTAAAATTAATTATAAGAACATCGAAATAAGGTTTTAAGGAATCAAATTGTATTGTTATTTTTGTTTTACCATTACCTCTCAAAATCCCATCGACTTGAGAAGTAACACCTCTCACAATAGTCTGAAAAGCAGTAACGGGAATATCTTTTTTAAAAAGCTCGAATAACTCGTCACGCGTAAAATATTTTCCAAGCATGTCATTATCTTGACTCACCATTTCTTCAATCAAAATAGGGACACCTTGATTATAAACATTATTGAGTAGAGGCCCTTCATAAAAATCGTAATTAAAAATAGTATTATAAAAACCAAAAAATATAGTCGCAGGAACAGAAAAAACAAGAAGAACCACAACAAGAACAAAAGCTAAAAATTTCCTAAACATGAATCAATATTATCCCAAATTCGAATCAATGAAAAGACCGTTTATTGGAGAAATGTCATTTAATTTATCAAAACCTGATTCAGGAACAACTTTCCATCTAACTTCCCTCTCAATTCTTCCAGGCAGAGTAAAACCCGCGGCCTTTTTATGTCCACCACCACCAAAAAGTTCAGCAACCTTAACCAAATCCACATCATCACGTACAGTCCTCATAGACCCTTTAACAGTTGTTGCAGTTTCATGAAGCAAAATAGCAAATTTAATACCCGGAATTGAGCTCATCTTTTCGATAATTCCACCTGATTCTGAAGGCAAAGCATCACAATCTTCAAAATCTTTTTTAGTAAGAACCGAAATCGCAACATTATCTTTATTCACTCGCAAAGCCTCAAGAGCCTTTCCCCATAATTTTAAGGTGGAAATTGGCACGTTCCTAAACATATTTTTAATTATAACCTGCATTTTTGCACCTGCAAAAGTAAGCTCTGAAGAAATTTTAAAAACTTCGTTTGATGTATTTGAATGCATAAAACTACCGGTATCATTATAAATTCCGGTAAGTAAGCAAGTTGCAATATGAGACGTAATTTTAACTCCCATAAATTGAAAAAACTTATAAACAATAACACTTGCAGATGCTGCCTTTTCATCAATTAAATTAATTGCCCCGGCAATACCGTTGTTTGAAGCGTGATGATCTATTAAAATTACAGGAACGCCATCAGGCAATTCATAAGAAACCATTTTAACATCAGCAATATCAGGCAAAATTACCAAATCATAAGCGGATGGATTGAATTCTTTTGTAAATTTTTTGACTTCAGGCAAAAACCCAAATCTATCAGAAGGCACATCAATACAGGCCAAAGTACATGATTTACCAATAGAAGTAAGCATAAGTGAAAAAGCGCACGCACAACCGAGCGTATCTCCGTCTGGCCTTTTGTGAGCCATAATAAGGATATTCTCTGATTTATCTATTAATGTTTTTGCTTGTGCAAATTCGTCCATCTTACGATCTTTTTAAGGTGCTGCTTCGCAGCGTTTTTATTTATATCCGCCTGTGTTCGCCTACGGCGAACGGCGTGTAAGGGGTGAATTATAGAAAGATTTAAAAATAAAAGCAAGGTGTAGTATTATTAGACCATGGCATACAAAATTATATTCTTTGGAAGCTCAGAATTTGGAATACCAATCGTAAACGAACTTGGTAAGAATTCCGACTTTGAAATAATGGCAATTGTGACTCAACCAGATAAACCCGTAGGACGCGGACAAAAGACAGCTCCAACTCCAATAAAAGCCTTTTATGAAAGTCGTTATCCAGTTTTAACGCCTGAAAAAGTAAAAAATAATAAAGATTTCGAAAAAATAATCGACGGACTAGCGCCAGATTTTATAATAACAGCCGCATACGGACAAATAATGCCACAATCCATGCTAAGCCTCGCAAAAATCGCTCCAATCAACGTACATACATCGTTATTGCCAAAATATCGCGGAGCATCCCCTATTCAAGAAGCAATTTTGAATGGAGACAAAGAAACCGGCGTCACTATTATGGAAATGAATGATAAATTAGACGAAGGAGATATTTATATAATCAGAAGAATTCCAATTGAAGAAAAAGATAATGTAGAAACTTTAAACAAAAAACTAGCAATTTTAGCATCACAAATGCTCCCACCTTCCCTACTTGATATAGCGGATGGAATATTAAAAAAAATTCCTCAAAATAGTGCACTCGCGTCATATTGTGAAAAAATAGCAAAAGAAAGCGGAAAAATAAACTTCAAACAAATGACTGCAGAAGAAATTTTAAGAAAAATACGAGCTTTTTATGGATGGCCTGAATGCTGGACACAATTTAATGGGAAAACTTTAAAAATAAAAGACGCAGAAATAGCGGAAAATAAAGAAAAAACACCTCCGGGAAAAATAATTTTCCTTGATAAAAACACAATAGCGATCGGGACAAAATCAAAATTGCTCATTCCAAAAACAATACAAATAGAAGGCAAAAGCGAAATGCCAATTAAAGATTTCATCAACGGCCAACGAAAACTACTAACTACTTCGCAGGAGTTGTAGCGGGTTTTTGCTGATTAGGCTGATTTTTCAATACATACGGGCCAGGAGGAGTTAAACCTTTTTCCGGTAAAATTGATGTTATTGCACTTTCAGCAGATTTAAAAGAAACATCAAGTCTAGCTCCACCTACAACTGCTTGAATTGAAGATGCAATAGCATTCTTATAATAATCGTAATCAAGCACTAAAACGCTATCAGCAACTCCGGTTTGATATGCAAAAGCCGCATAAACAGCATCAGCTTTCTGCTCCGGAATAAGATCAATACGACTTGTTGGCTTATGAGTTTTTGAATTATAAGCTTGAAGATTCTTTTTCGTTGTCAAAAATTGAATAAGATTCCAAGATTCTCTTTGATATTTCGAATTTCTGGAAACCGTTTCAGCGTAATAAGAAGCAAGAGTTGTAGGTTTTTTTGTACTCAAAGCAGGATCCTCAACCTGTGGCAATTGCCCAATTTGAACAAAAGCTGAATCCATAACAGGCTGATTCTTGCCTTTCAAATCCTTAATTTTATCAGATATTTTCTGATAATAATCAGAAAAACCAAATATCATCGAAACCTTTCCTCTAGCAAAAGCATCAATTTCTTTATCGGAACCAACTGACTGAGCAATGTATTGATTCCATGAATAATTCGCCTTTGTGGAATCAGCAAAAGAAGTATAAAGATTTAAGGCGCTAAGTCCTGGGGCTTTTGGATTATTATCAGCATCCATACCTTGCTGTGAAGCAATCGTGGAAGCTGTGTAATTTTCGTTATAAAATTTAGTTTCATATTGCAACATCAATGCATACAGAATTTCAATCGCATTATTTATATTATCAGCACGCCCAAGAGCAGCGCCGGAAACTTCAAATCTTTCAGCACTATTATTGGATTTTGTAAGCTTTGCGACGTCCTGTAGAAGAGCATTCCAAGTTACGGCAGGTTTTCCTCTTTCAGGAATTTTATCCAAAAAATGAGCCTTATTATAATAAACGGCTAATGAATCAACAAACATCGGCAAGCCATAAATTTGTAAAGTCTTCACACCGGCAGCATCTGTGAAAGGTCTAATCAAATCCTTTTCCGCAACATAAACGAATGTATTTTTAAAAGTTTCTATCGTCATTATCGTAGGTGACATCGGATTTATTTTCTTTTGATGTTTTGCAATCCAAGTATTTGGCATAGAAAAAATATCAGGACCACCGCCCTCAGCAAGCTCATTTAATATTCGATCTTCATACTTTTTAAGATCTGTAAATTGAACATAGTTTATTTCCACCAATTGATTCCCGGGAAGCGCTTTAAATTCATCAAAAAACGGCTTCATAACATCAATGGAATCGTTCATTTTATAATACGTCAAAACAACTTTTTTAGGCGGAACATAAGCCTGTTGACTTTCTTTCGCACGACATCCGGAAAGCACAAACATCATCGAAAAAACCAAAAAAATAGAAACGTATTTTTTCATATTTGAGGGGTTCATATTTTAATTTTGTTATTAAGTTTTAAATTTAGTTTTAAGTTTTTTGATTGTGGCTTTAAGATTTAAAATGTGGTTTTGACTTTTGAGTTTTGCCTTTTGAGTTTTATTTACACTTATTATAACGCTTTACCGGGCAATTTTCACACTCTTCTGATTTTCCACAATTACGAGATGTATTAAAATAAGCCGCCGACATAAGTCTTTTAATATCCTTTGATTTACACTTAGTACAAGCCAAATCAAGCTTTCTACCTGACAGAACAAGCTCTTCAAAAACAGTTAAACACTTCTCACATTGAAACTCAAAAATTGGCATATTTCTATTATACCTTGCCTTTATTTGAACGCAAACCTTGAAGGAAATATTTTTTGGAAAGAGCGTAATAATAAAAATAATGCCAATGACGGCCACCTTTTTTACGTAAAAAATCAAAAACAGCCACAACCGGCTTTGAACCTATACAGCCAAAAATTGTTCTTTTAATAAAATTCGGATATTTATTTAATTCCGGATATTTTTTATGAAGAATATGTAGAGAAGAACCAATCAACTTCATTCGCGACTCAAGCGAGCTCTCTTCAAGTGGATGAAAATGATAGGCAAGAGCTTTTGGATTGTAATAAATAACAAGTTTTTTATTTTTTGTAAGGCGATAACCAAATTCAATGTCCTCCCAACCATATTCCTGAAAACTTTCATCAAAACGCATATCTTTCAAAAACGATCTCTTAAAAGACAAATTCGCATAAAAAAAGTTAAAATCAGCGGTCTTCTTGCCGGAAAGCTTTTCATATGCGGTTAAATGCCCACCAAATTTTCCAAAAATAAGCGAACCGTTGTTCATAAATTCAACATAAGGCGTTCTTTCAATGCGAGGATCCATCAAGATAAGTCCAAGCACAGCTTCATTTTCTTTTATATACTGGCGATGAAACTTCATGTGCTCGGACAAAAGATTGGAAGTGGGCAAAATATCGTCATTAATAAGCAAAACGATATCGCCTTCAGCGTTATCAAGACCTTTATTGCGCGCAACGCCTTGTCCAAGATTTTTTTGATAAAAATATTTTATCTGAACAGGAGTGTCTTTAGCGATTTCATCAACAACATCTCTTGCAACTGCCGAACCACCATCATTAATCACAATTATTTCATATTCCGATTTAACAAAATTCTGATTAATAAGGCGCTCCAAACATTCACGTAAAATGTCCGGACGATTAAAGGTTGGTATAATAACGCTGATCTGCATGCCACAATACTACTCCTCAACTTCCTTCAATACAACGTCTTCAACCTTACCATCCTTTGATTTAAGCCAATCAAGGACGTTCAAACTATCAAGGACAATCTCCGTCATATACTTCTTCTCTCCGCGATGATCATCAAACGCTCGATTCATTAAACGACCTTCAAGATAAACTCCCATCCCCTTCTTCAAAATCTTTACGCAGGTATCGGCCATTCCCTGCCACGCAACGATTCTTTGATAATCAGTTGTGTGAGATTTTTGTCCATCTGAGCTTTTCCAATCGCGATTTATCGCAACCGGGAAAAAGCACACATTTTTTCCTGTAGTTGTTGTACGCTGCTCAGGATCAGCGGCCAATCTTCCGATCAGCATAACCTTATTCATGCTACGCATAGAAATTGGGTTAAATAATATTAACCGGATTTTAGCGCATCGAGATTAAATTCCTCTAAACCAAACTTAAATTTTTCATAAACTCTGAAATATGATAGGCTGTAAGCGCATGTTCACAGGAATAATTAAAGAAATCGGCACAGTTTTGGATGTCAAAAAAATCGGCAAAAACCGCATATTTAAGATTACGGCAAAATTACAGAATAAACTCCAAATCGGATCTTCAATTGCAATAAATGGCACCTGTACGACAATAATAAATAAAACTCCAAAATATTTTGAATTTGAAATAATGCCCGAAACTCTTAATAAAACAAACCTAGAATCGTTAAAAGCTAATTCAAAAGTAAATCTTGAGTCCTCTTTGAGGCTTGGAGATGACATTAGCGGACATTTTGTTCTTGGACATGTTGATGCAACTGCGAAATTAAAAAAACTTAAAAAATATAAAGATTATTCAATTTTTGAAATCGAAACACCAAAACAACTTAAAAAATTTATTGCATTAAAAGGAAGCATAACGATAAATGGAATAAGCTTAACCGTGTCAGAAGTAAAAGAAAAAACCTTTGAAGTATCATTAATCCCCTTCACCTTAAAACACACAACTCTCGGCACAATAAAAGAAAGAGACAAATTAAATATAGAAGTCGACGTATTCGCCAGATACATGGAAAATTTTAAACAAAATGTCAAAATTTGAACCAAAAATACCGATAAGCAAAACCAATAAAAACCTAAAAATAGGCATTATACTGCCATATTTCAATGAACATATTGGGCTAAAACTTTATAAAAAAATTCATGAAACTCTTGTTGAAAACGGAGTCAAAAAAACAAATATTAAGCTTATTCGCGTTCCAGGCGCGCTTGAAATTCCATTCGCAGCACTACAAATGGCAAAATCAAAAAAGATTGATTCAATAATAGCAATTGGCGCAGTAATTAAAGGGAAAACCGACCATTATTATAACGTCAGCAAAGAATCTTATCGCGGACTCATGGATATATCTTTAAAATATGAAATCCCGATTATAAACGGAATATTAACAGTAAATAACGAAAAACAAGCGCTTGAAAGAATCAAAAATGGAGAACTTTATGCTAAAAGCGCAATCTTGATGAGCAACTTGAAAGTTGTATAATTACATCAACATAACCCTCTTTCAATATGAAACATCGAACTTTAAAAGATCTAAAAGACGTAAAGGGAAAACGCATTTTAGTTCGCGTTGATTTTAACGTACCAGTAGATGAAAAAGGAAATGTAACAGAAGATTCGAGAATCAGAAAAGCTCTTCCAACAATAAAACACCTTCTTGATAAAGGCGCAAAACTCATTCTCATGAGCCATTATGGAAGACCTGAAGGGCAAGTCTTAGATGATTTTAGATTAAATCCAGCGGTCTCTACGCTTGAAAAATTACTTGGCAAAAAAATCCGAAAACTCGATGAATGCACAGGAGGATTCGTACAAAAAGTTGTAAAAGAAATGAAAGACGGAGATGTTGTTTTGCTTGAAAACACAAGATTTCATCCCGGAGAAGAAGGAAATCACCCAGATTTTGCAAAAGAACTCGCTTCACTCGGTGAAATTTACGTTAACGACGGATTTGGCGTCATACATAAAGCTCACGCATCTGTTTCAGGGATTACGCAGCACCTTCCTTCATACATGGGACTTCTTGTCGAAAATGAACTTAAATACCTAACACATCTTATGGAAGAGCCGAAAAGACCATATACAATCGTAATGGGTGGCGCAAAAATTAAAGATAAAATTGGACTCATCAAAAACTTAATGAAAAAAGCTGATTACATTCTTATTGGCGGAGGAATCGCAAACACATTTTTAGCCGCTCAAGGTTTTGATGTAGGGCAATCCCTATGCGAAAAAGACAAGATTCAAGTAGCACAAGAAATACTAATTGCAGCTGAAAAGTTAAAAGTAGAAATCATTCTGCCGTCAGACGTTGTTGTCGCAACCTTGCCAAGTGATAACGCTGTCACAATGGACATTCCGGTTGAAGACGTTGAGGGTGATATGAAAATTTTCGATATTGGTTCAAAAACAACAGAAAAATATAAAAAAATCCTCGAAAAATCCAAAACAATTTTCTGGAATGGGCCAATGGGGTTATATGAATACAAGCCATTCGGAAAAGGAACAAAAGAAATTGCAGCAGCAATAGCAAAAAACAAAGGAACAACAGTCATAGGAGGCGGAGACTCTGTTGATGCTCTCAAAAGATTCAAATTCGACGAAAAGCATTTCTCACATATTTCAACAGGTGGAGGCGCGTCTTTATCGTTCCTTGAAGGAAAAGAATTACCCGGAGTAAAAGCTCTTATCGAGAAATAAAACTTTTGCCGGCAATTTTTCCCTCTACAAATAAACGATTCTTTGCAAATCTTTCACGTGAGTTATAAATAATTTTTCCACGATTAGATTTTTGCAAAGACGGTTCTGGAGCCAATGTTTTCACGGAAAAAGGCCTCGACGGCATCCCATCAATCAAAAGCTTAATATAAGCGCTATATTTAGGCAAAAACATAATATCATCCGTAGAAACAGCTTCACCAAATTGAGACGAAATGATTTCCGCATCGGTAAATCCTGATTGAAAAGCAACAATCGTCCCAACGTTACCAAAAATGGCATCACGCGCAGATTCATGCATTTGTGAAATATACTGGTTAGCAAGCGTTAAATTAAGCTTATATTTTCTCGCCTCAGATAAAATATTTGAAAAAGCATCAGTCGCAAAATTCTGAAATTCATCAATATATAAATAAAAGTCGTTACGCAAATTTTCTGAAATATCAGCCCTGCTCATCGCATCAATATAAAACTTTGTAATCAAAATCGAGCCCAAGAAAGCACTCGCGTCCTCCCCTATTTTGCCTTTTGATAAATTAATTATTATGATTTTTCGATTATCCATAATAAAACGCAAATCAAGCTTTGTTTTTGGCTGACACAAAATATTTCTAATAATCGGATTTGCGATAAATTGACCAACTTTATTAAGAATCGGTGAAACAATTTCCGGCCTTTTTGATATCGGAATTTTCTCAAATTCATTAATCCAAAAATTCTTCAAAATCGCATCCTTCAGCTGAAAAATAATATTTTGTCGAAACAAATCATCTTGAAAAATTCTTATCAAAGACATCAAAGTTGAATCCGGAATTTCAAGTAAAGTCAAAATCGCATTTCGTAAAATATACTCAAGGCGTGGACCCCAACTTTCAGCATACATCTTCTTAAAAACTCCAACAATTCCTGAAGCAACAATCGGAGTCAACGAATGATTCTTAGCCTCAAAAATATTAAAACCAATTGGAAAGTCCAAATCACATGGATTAAAAAAAATAACGTCATTAATACGATTTGCAGGCACAAAATCAAGGATGTTCTCAGCCAAATCTCCATGCGGATCAATGAGTCCAAAACCATTCCCAGCCTTTATATCCGAAATCATCATATTTTTAATCAAAGTCGACTTACCCATCCCAGTTTTCCCAAGAATATAAACATGGCGACGTCTATCTGAAGGCAAAATTCCAACTTTTTTATTAACATCACGAAAATTCGTTTCACCCAAAATCAAATCTGAATTCAGAAGATTGCTCGGCGGCGACAATGTTTTTGATTTAACATAAGAGATTCCGGGGATTGAAATATCTATCCCCGGCAAATGCCATATTGTAGCCAATTCTTCAATATTCAAAATAAAATCGCATTCATGATCAACAACTTTAAAACTATTCAAATATGGCAAATTAAACTGATAAAACGACGAAGCTATTTGAAAAATCTGCGCACGCGTACTACTAAAAATCTTTATTGAAACTTCAAACATAGGCTTACTCACTTTATCAATTGCAGCATCCGCCTTACTCTCACGCTCATGAATGCGCGACGTCTTTTCTTCAACATCATCAATATGGGTTTTTAGCTTTATTTCGGCCAAAAGCCCAAAAACAAAAAATAAAATATAAACCGGAAAAAACACAATTTTATAAATACATTTACGTGTACAAAATGCATTTATAAAACTCTTTGCAACAAACTCAAAATTCATCAACGCGTTACGACCATACATTCGTATACATTTCATGTATTTCCGCCTCATAGAATCACCAAGAGGCTTTATCTTTATCTCAACGCAAGAACCAGTAATTTTCGATAAAGAAGATAAAATAGCAGCAATCGGATCAATATAAACACGCTTGATCCTATCTTCAAACTGCGGATAACGTTTTATAGGAAAAATGTCGGTAAAATTAAGCGCCAAATTCATAGAGAAATCACCAAGCTTAAAACCATCACACTCAAAATCATCCATGCAAACAATTTCTGCATCAGGATAGTGCGCATAAATTTGCGCTTCCAAGAACGGCAAAACGCCATTATCCGCCTTCACAAAAAATATAATTTCCCCACCAATATTCGCGATATAAAGTCCAACAATGGATTCCACGGCATGTAAAGCAGCAAAAACCTGCTCAGCGGAAATTGGACCGATTTCTGAATTTCTTGGTACGTATATGCGAAAAACCCGCACTTTATTGCTAGGACTGCTCAAACGATTTAATAAAAATTTAATCTTTTTTACAGAAAAATTTAATGCAAAAATTCCGGTAACGAATATCAAGTAAATGATCAATGTTCGTACCAAAATTTCAATTAAGCTCTGCATTTAATTTATCCAAATAAACCTGAAGAAATATTGTAGCCGAAATTGAATCTTTAAGCCCTTGTTTGCGACTTTTCCTTATTCCGGCATCATTCATATATTTATGCGCCTGAACTGTCGTATACCTCTCATCCTCCAAAATAACAGCAATATTAAGCTCATCCTTCAAACGGGCACAAAAGTCATCAACCTTTTCTATTATATTCGTTCTTTCACCTTTAAAACCAACGGGATAGCCCAAAACAATAGCTTTTATTGAATTTTCATCACAAATAGAAGCAATCTTCTCAAGGACTCCATCATAGCCATTATTTTCAATCGGATCACGCGGCAACGCAATTTTACAGTCAGAATCGCTTATAGCAACACCAACCCTCTTTAAACCAAAATCAATACCAAGTATTCGAGTTTTTTGCATGAAAAATTATTCCTGCGTAGCTTTGACCTCAATCTTAACATCCGCGTCTACGCCTTCGACAATTCGAACAGCAACATTAACTTTGCCGACATCTTTAAGGTGATCTTTAAGCAAAACCTGAGCCTCTGTAAGCTCAATACCATCTTGCTTTTTAATTTCATCAACGATATTTTGAGCTGAAATCGAACCAAATAATTTGCCTTTCTTGGAAGCTTTTTTCTCGAAAGTAATAACCAAACCTTCAAGTCTGGTTTTAACTTCCATGGCTTTTTTCTTCATCTCTTCGTGTTCAATAACCATTTTTTTCATTCTTCCTTCAGCAACCCTGATTCCACCGGGAGTAGCAACGACTGCCATAGCTTTTGGATATAAGAAATTGCGAAAATAACCGTCTTTTACACGTTTTAATTCGCCTCTTTTGCCGAGTTTCGGCACATTTTTTGTCAAAATTACCTGCATATTTAATTGTTTTAAAAATTATAGCGCCATAAATAAATACCCTAAAAATCCCTAGTTGTAAAGGCAATTTGTTAAAATTTTCCTAACAAAAAGCTAAACCGATCAGCACTAAATACCATTCCGGAAAGCTCGAAAACGTTAACATTTGGCCCATAAACATAATAATACATCGGCCTAAACAAGAAAATTCCAGGCATATCCTCTCTAAAAGTATTAACAATTTGAGACAATCTATCGGTTTTTTTACCTTTACCGGAAATTTCGCGCAGGCTCTCAATCAGCCTATCTGTTGAAGGATTAGAATAATTTGAAAAATTAAGCCCGCCTGAAGAGTCTTCGCGCTTTGCAATTTGACTTGAATGCCAAAATGAAAATAAATCCATATTATAAGAAAAACTTTCACCGGCAATCAAAGCGTCATAGCTACCGGCTTTAATTGCGTCATTAAAATCACCGGATTCAAGAGCAATGATTTCAGCTTTAACGCCAAGTTCAAGCCACTTTTGAGATATGTAATTTGAAATTTGAGTCATTTGATCATCAAGCTTTTGGTTCTGAGGATATTTTCTTATTAAAAGCTGAATAGATAATTCTTCACCTTCTTTGTTTTTACGATATTGATCACCTTTTTTAAGCTTAAAACCTTCATCATCAAGGTATTTTCCAGAAGTTATAATGTCATATTTATAAAATTTACCACTCAAATCAGCTTCAAAAATTCCTATCTTTACAGGATCATAACCTGGAAATCTTGCAACAAGCTCATCTTGATCAATAGATTTTGCAAGAGCTAACCTAACCTTCTTTTTACCAATAGAACCTTCGTCAGTATTAAAGAAAAGACCTGTATATTGAGGCAAAGTATAGCTAACAACTTTCATCATCGGATCAATTTTTAATACCTCAGATAATTCATAACTTGCTTTTGGAATAGCGTCCAAATCAGCAATATTCTTAATCAATAAATCATTATTAGCAAAAATCAAAAATATAATTTGACTAATATTTGGCTTTTGCCCATAAAAATCATCAAATCTATCAAAAACAACTTTAATTGCATTGTCGGAAGTTATTTTATAATCACTCATCTTAAAGATTCCAGTTCCAACAGGATTTCTATTAAAATCCGCACAATTTATTAAATCCTTAACCTCTTTATCTTTAAAAATATGATAAGGCAAAATACCGGTAACCATATCTGAAACAAGATACGAATTTGGGGATTTTAAACGAAAAGCAACGGTTTTATCATTAAGCTTTTCAATCACGACTCCATCAAACGCAGCTTTTATAATAGGATTTTGAAAATCCTCATGCTGAATAACATCATGATAAGTAAAATAAACATCTTGAGCTGTAAAAGTCTCTCCGTCGTGCCATTTAACACCATCTCTGACTGTGAATGTATAAAGCAATTTATCATCAGAAACTGTAAAATCCGCTAAATCAGACACAAAATCTTTCGTAACAGGATCATATTTAACAAGTCCGGAAAAAAGCAATCTCGACACATCACGATCAATCTCGTTCAAATCAGCTAAAACAGGATTTATACAACCAACTTTTCCAATGAGCCCTTCTGTATAAGTTTTATCGGAAACAGACGACGGTACATAAGAAATCGCAACTATCGCATATACAAAAACTGCAATAAAAACCACGCTCAAAACTTTTTCAATCAACGAATAAGTTTTCAGGGTCGCAAAAACCCATGAAAATATACGTTTCATATTTTTATTTTACGAATAAAATGGCCACTGAAAGGCCTGCAAACAAAACCGCAAAAATAATTGTAGCAATAAAAAGAACTTTTTCAGCTCCTCTTTTTGTATGATAAGTCGAACCAGTGCCACCAAATGACGCTCCAAGAGCGGCACCTCTTTGCTGAGACAAGATCGAAATCATGAGAAGGATTGAAACTACAATATGAGCGACTGATAAAATTGTTTTCATAATTAATCTTCTTTATGTGTAAATAAAATATGTTCAAACCAGTTTATAGCACCAAACGCAATCGAAGTCCACAGATAAGCACTTGTCGTTGCGATCGTAAAAGTAACATCCTGAAATTGTGCAACCCCGATAATGTATTTCACAAGCCATAAAACAAAGATATTCAAAACGATTATAAAAAGTCCGGCTGTCAAAAATATAAAAGGCAAAGCAAGTATTTTTAAGAAAGGTTTAACTATTGCGTTCAAAAAAGCAAAAATAAGTCCGGCAATAAGAAAAAACTTCCATCCACCCGTATACGTAACCTCTTTTATCAACAAAGTTGTCGCATAAAGCGCCAATCCATTGAGAAAAATATTTGTAATCGCTCTCTTTATCATAATTTTTATTTTCTAATACTAATTTTAACACTTTTCCCGTCCAAATCAACGCTCTCGCTCGCATCCCAAGCAAAATCACCTTTATCTTGAAGTTCAATCGCAAGAGTTTCTTTCTTTATATAATCAGCAAAATCAACAATCGCTTTCTTTATAACAGCATCTTCACATTCAGCGAAAACGTAGATTCTATCATTGACGTTATAATTGGCCTTCTTACGCATTTCCTGAATAAATCTGACAATGTCTCTGGCATAACCCTCGCTCGTGAGTTCTGGTGTAATATGTGAATCCAAAATAACGGTAATTCCGTCTGCGCTTTCAACGTCAACTTCACCGGCACCAATATAGCCAATCACAAATTCATCAGCATCAAGCGTAAATCCGGCGACTTCAAGCTTTCCATTATCTTTAATTTTAAATTCAAAGCGTTTGCATGCATCAATGATTTTTTGCGTATCAGAGCCATATTTTGGACCAATCGCACGTGAATTAACCGCAACAGTCTGTTTTATGTCACCGCCAACTTCCGTAACAAATTCAAGCGCTTTAACATTCAATTCCTCCAGAATAATATCGTTATACATTGCAATCGTTTTTGAACTTACAGAATGTGGAAGCGCAACCTGAATTTTTGATAAAGGCTGTCTGACTTTGATTCCGGCATTTGAACGACCGGCAAGACCAAGATTAACAATTGTTCTAACAACCTTCATCTGTTCATTCAAATCTTTATCAATCAATTTCTTATCGAATTTTGGCCAATCTTCCAAGTGAACGGATTCCTTTGCTCCCACGACTCCACTTGTAAGATTTTTATACATTTCATCAGCGGCAAATGGCGTAAACGGCGCAATCAATTTTGAAAATGTAACAAGCACGGAATAAAGCGTTGAATAAGCCTCCATCTTGTCCGTATCATTTTCAGATTTCCAAAAACGCCTTCTGCTTCTGCGAATATACCAGTTCGATAAATTATCAACAAAACCAATCGCAGGGCGACACGCCTTGCTCAAATTATAATCATCCATCGCAACCGTCACATCCGCAACAAGTGCATTCAATTCAGATAAAATCCATCTATCAAGAAGATTTTTTGGCTTAATTTTCAAATCAACTTCTTTTGGCTGGAAATTATCAATATTTGCATACATCACAAAGAACGAATATGTATTCCACAGAATCAATAAAAATTGCTTCAAAATTTCATCAACATGACGTTCGGAAAAGCGCACATCATCAGCCAAAACCGCAACAGAACTAAGTAAAAAGAAGCGAACCGCATCAACGCCTTTATTCTCAAAAAGCTCATTTGGATCAGGATAATTCTTTTTCCTTTTTGATAATTTTTCACCATTTGCAGCAAGCAAAATTCCATTTACGATAACGTTCTTAAACGCAGGTTCGTTAAATAAAATTCCGGCCAAAATATGAAGCGTATAAAACCATCCACGCGTTTGGTCCAAGCCCTCGGCGATAAATTGCGCAGGAAAATTATCTTCAAATTCCTTTTTATTTTCAAAAGGATAATGAAGTTGCGCATATGGCATTGAGCCGCTTTCAAACCAACAATCCAAAACATCAGAAATTCTTTTCGCATTTTTACCGCATTTTGGACATTTGATTTCAATTTCATCAATATATGGCTTATGCAAATCAATTACACCATTTCGCATTGGTACTTTTCCACCGGATAACTTTTTTAATTCCTCAACAGAACCAACGCAAGTTTTTTCACCACATTCACATTCCCAAATCGGAATTGGCGAACCCCAATAACGATTTCTTGAAATAGCCCAATCACGCGCATCCTCAAGCCATTTACCAAATCTACCGGGACCAATATGCTCAGGTTGCCAATGAATTTTTTTATTATTTTTAATAAGATCTTTCTTGATATCTGTAACGCGAATAAAAAGCGATTTTGTCGCATAATTCAAAAGCGGCGTATCACATCTCCAGCAATGCGGATAACTATGTTTATATGGTTCAGTCCACAATGCCTTTCCGGCTTTTTTTAAATTTTCAAGAATCTCTCTATTGGCGATAAGAACCGACTCGCCGGCATAATCCGTAACATGCTCTCGATAAACACCGCTCATATCCACTGTATTCGTAAAAGGCACTCCATATTTTGCACAAACACGCATATCGTCTTCACCAAAATCAGGAGAAGAGGTAACGAACCCGGATCCATCTTCATCAGTCACAAATTCATCTACGAGAACTTTAAACGCCCATTTTGAATCCTTTTTCTTATTAGCGTTATAAGGGAATAAAGGCTCATACGACCTACCTTCCAACTCTTTTCCTTTTTTCTTTTCAATAGTTTTATAGGGGCGATCTTTTAAAATTGCTTCAACTCTATTTTCAATAATCCAATAATATTCACCTTCACTTTCCACTTTTACATAAGTTTTATCCGGATGAACTATCACTGCGATTTGTCCCGGCAAGCACCATGGAGTTGTTGTCCAAGCCAAATAATACGTATTATCTTCTTCATCTGATTTAAATTTGACAACAAGACTGGAATCAATAACGTCTTTATAGCCTTGCGTTACTTCAAAATTACTCAACGCGGTTTCACATCTCGGACAAATATGCATACTTTTATGCCCCTCATAAACCATACCTTTGTCCCAAATTTGCTTAAAAATCCACCAAATCGATTCCATATAAGGCATATTCAAAGTCGCATAAGAATGCTCAAAATCAACCCAACGCCCAATTCTCTTTAAAGTCTCTTCCCACTGCTTTGTATAGCGAAAAACGCTTGCTCGGCAATCGTCGTTAAATTTTTCAACACCATATTGCTCAATTTGTTTACGGCCCGAAATCTTCAATTCTTTTTCAATCTCATATTCAACCGGAAGACCATGGCAATCCCAACCATTGGTTCGCGGTATGTAATAGCCTTTCATGGAAAAATATCTAACAACCGCATCTTTCAAAACATTTGCCAAAATATGACCATAATGAGGAAGCCCATTAGCAAACGGAGGACCATCAAAAAACACAAATTTCTTCTCCCCTTCTCTTTGCTTCACGGATTTCTCAAAAATCTTATTATCATCCCAAAATTTAAGCACCTCGTGCTCCATTTCCGGAAAATTTTTCTTCTGGTTTACAGGATTAAACATATTCGAAAATATTATTAAAACTAAAATTAAATTACCCGTACAAAATACAAGAAAACGAGCTTTAAATCAAATATTTTTAAGCTTTTCCAATATATTTTTCAGGCGTAAGCCCCATTAACCTTTTCTTATCCTCTTTTGGCAAATCCAAAGAAGCTACAAATTTTTTATAGCCCTCCGCGTTAATCTTTTGTCCACGAGTAAATTCTTTTAATTTTTCATATGCGCCTTTAACTTTGTTTTTTCGAAGAACTGTTTGAACAGCTTCTGCCAAAACTTCCCAATTATTATCCAAATCTTGTTGAACAACTTTTTTATTCAGCTCTACTCTTTCAAGTGCAGTTAAAGTGCTTTTATAAGCCAAAATCGTTAAAGCAAAAGCATAGCCTAAATTACGCAAAACTGTTGAGTCCGTGAGATCTCTTTGCATCCTCGAAATTGGAAGTTTTTCAGAAAAATGGGAAAGCAAAGCATTCGCAACGCCAAGATTCCCTTCGCTGTTTTCAAAATAAATTGGATTCACCTTATGTGGCATTGCGCTAGAACCAACCTCTCCTTTCACAACCTTTTGCGCAAAATAATTCATACTAATATACATCCACATGTCGCGATCAAAATCGATTAAAATCGTATTCACTCGCCTGACAGCATCGCAAATTTCCGCAATAAAATCATGCGGCTCAATTTGAGTCGTATAAAGATTTGAAACCAAACCCAAGCTCTTAACAAATTTCTCGGACTTCTTTGCCCAATCAATATTCGGATAAGCAATCGTATGAGCATTGAAATTTCCTGTCGCGCCATTCATTTTCCCAAGGACTTCTTGACTTCGGAGTAAGCGGTTCTGCCTTTCAAAACGAGCAACAACATTCATAAACTCCTTACCAACTGTCGTCGGACTTGCCGGTTGTCCATGCGTATGCGAAAGCATCGCAACCCCAGCATACTTTTTCGCCATATTTTTCAAAACCGAAATCAATTCATCCAAAACAGGATAAAATTCGGAGTCACCAAATTCTTTTAAAGATAGAGCATAGCTCAGATTATTAATATCTTCGGAAGTGCATCCAAAATGCACAAACTCGACATATGACTTCAAGGATGAAGGCATCTTTTCTTTAATAAAATACTCAATCGCTTTTACATCGTGATTTGTTGTTTTCTCAATATCCTTAACCCTTTGCGCTGATTTTTCATCAAATTTCAAATACAAATCACGCAAATTCTTGACTTCTAATGCGCTCAAAACCTTTGTACCATCAAGCTTCAAATCATTACAAAGAAAAACAAACCATTCAATTTCAACTCGCACTCTATATTTCATTAAAGCAGATTCGGAAAAAAATCTCGCCAAGCCTTCGACTTTTCCTCTATATCTTCCGTCGATCGGCGATATGGCATTCAATGTTGTGAGCATAATATTTAAATTTTAAAAATTAGATTTTAAAACTCGCTTTCACTTTTTTAATTTTTAACGCAATTTTTTCACGCAATTTTTTATCTTGAAGCGCAAGAATTCGAATTGCCGCAAGTGCCGCATTTTTCGGATCCATAACTGCTAAAACAGGCGTATCTGAAGGCATTTGCAAGGTCGAATGAATATTTATCAAATAATCTTCTTTACTGGTAAAAGGCGGGCAAGCAATCACAGGATGAATTGCCGAACCGGCCGTAACCCCGGAAAGCCCATTACTGCGCCCTGCAATCGTTATATAACACAAGGGCTCAGTTGATTTATTGAGCTTATTTATAACTTGCAAAACCTTTTCAGGAGCTTTATGGGCAGAAACTACGGTAATATTATATTTCACCTTAAATTCATCCAAAACTTGCGTAATTTTAGACGCAAATTCCTTATCGGACTCAGAACCTAATAAGAATTGTACAAACATATTTTTAAAGTTAAATATTTAACAATACTTTTTCAACGCGAGGCAAAACAGGCTCAACCTGAGCATCAAACTTTTGGCCTGTAATAAGCTCAAAAGCTTCAATATACCTACGAGCTGTTTCGGCTTTTATATCTTCCGGAATCGCAGGGATCTCACCTTCTCCTCGAAATCCTCTCTCGGCCAACCATTCACGCAAATATTCCTTATCAATCTTTTTCTGCTCTTCACCAGCGGCAAATCTTTTTTCATATTCATCTGCAAACCAAAATCTTGAAGAATCCGGGGTATGAATTTCATCGATCAAAACGATTTTTCCTTCAGGGGAAATACCAAATTCATATTTAGTATCCACAAAAATAATCCCCTGCTTTGCAGCAATCTCAACGCCACGCTGATATAGTTTTAAACATGCACTAGCCAAAGTATCATATTGTTCTGCGGTTAAAAGTCCGCGTTCAATAATCTGATCTCTTGAGACTGACTCATCATGTCCGCCATGTTCAGCTTTTGTTGAAGGCGTAATGATAGGCATAGGCAATTTTTGATTTTTCTTAAGCCCTTCAGGCAAAACATTTCCACAAAAATTTCTCACACCTTTTTCATAGTTATACCAAGCAGAAGTTGAAGTTACACCAGTAATATATCCACGAACAACCATTTCGACAGGCAAAGGCTTGCATTCACGTCCAACAATCACATTTGCGTCCGGATATTCAATAACATGGTTTTCAATAATATCTTTTGTTTGTTCAAACCAAAATTTCGCCATCTGATTCAAAACCTGACCTTTAAAAGGAATCAAGCAAATAACGCGATCAAATGCACTCAAACGGTCTGTGATAACAATAATTCTCTTTCCATCGGCCGTCGTATAATTATCACGCACTTTACCCTCATATCTTTTGCCAAGATTCGCAAAATTGGTTCCCGCAAGACAGTTCGGGATTTGTTTTTTAATTTCTTCAATAAAAATCATAAGAAAAATGATTAAATGGTACTTTTATAATAATGAAAATTGGGTTTTTTAGCAAGTAATGTTAGAGGAGAGGCTTTGCAAGGCTTTTTGAAAACAGTCGTGAGGTTTGCACGGGCACGGTTTCGCTATTGCGAAGAGTGCAAACCGAACGCTAGCGCAAATTTGCTCGCTGGGCAAATTAAGCGTGTTTGAAAAAAATTTGCAAAGCCTCTCCTCAATTCTTTACTAAAAAATCTCAATTCTTCTCGCAAAAGCAGAAATCGTATCTTTATAACTCGACCTAACTCTGTCTTGGATAAACGGGAACTCTTTGCGATGAACATATCCATAATAAACCGTGAAAGCACTTCTATAACCCGCCTCCTGAACCGCCGCAACGACGCTCGTATAATTCAAATCACCATAAGGATAACAAAAATAATTGATTTTTTTACCAAGCAATTTTTCAAGAGCCGCCTTACTATCAACGACTTCCTTCTTTAACCTTTCCTTGTCAACTCTTGTCAAAAACGGATGTGACATGGAATGTGACTCGAAATCAACAAGCCCACTTTTATTTATTTCCAAAATCTGCGCTTCTGTCATATACCTATTTGTACCAATATAATTAACAATCAAAAACGAAACAGCTTTAATGTTATATTTTTTGATTATCGGAAAAGCATTGGTATAAAAATCCTCATATCCATCGTCAAAAGTAAGCATTATTGGTTTTTTTGGCAAAACGGATTTCCCGTCCAAAGCATCCATCATTTCATCAGGGAAAACAGTCGTAAATCCATTTTCGTTCAAATAAATCATTTGCGCATCAAATTCTTCCGGAGTTAAAGAAAGTCCCCTATCAAGTTCTGTCATTTTAGGGTTAAGTGGACGAATATAGTGATACATCAAAATCGGCAATTTAACCTGGCCTTCAGGAAGATTTACATTTTTTACATCAAAAGACTTCGTGCCTTGAAGTGGCAATCTCCCAAGATTGTCATCTGGTGGCATTGTAAAGCCAGCAGTCTGAAAGATGCTTATCTCGCCTTTGCTTGAAGAAGTTTTAATTTCCTGTGTGTTTTCAGCGACAGCCTTGTATTCCGCTTTTTCATCATGAACATTTTTTGGATCGCTATTTTCGACGTTATTAAAGCCAAAAAACAAAACGACTAAAAAAATTACCGGAATTAAGATAATATATTTACGCATAGTGATCGTTAATATATCTTAAAAAATTAAAAATGCCAACAACTAAGCCTATTTCAACAATCATTGGAATGCAATGGGGAGATGAAGGTAAAGGAAAACTCGTCGACATTTTAACGCAAAAATTCGATATCATCGCAAGGGCAACAGGAGGCGCAAACGCAGGTCACACGATCTATCGAAACGGCAAAAAAGTGATTTTTCATTTAATCCCATCCGGCATGATGCATGAAGGAAAAATATGCGTTATCGGAAATGGCGTTGTTATTCATATTCCAACAATGATGGAAGAAATTGATGAACTCAAAAAACTCGGCATTAATTTGGAAAACAGATTCTTCATTTCAGATAGAGCGCATATAGTTTTTGAATATCACAAAACAATCGACGGACTTCAAGAAGAAATGAAAGGCGGTAAAAGCGTTGGTACAACAAAGCGCGGAATTGGACCTGCTTATGCAGATAAAATTCAAAGAATCGGAATCAGATTTGGAGAACTTCAAAACTTTGAAGAATTTGAAAAAAGATACATGGCAAATTTAGAGATGCATAAACGTATGTATGGCAATTTTGAACATGACGAAAAAAAGGAATTGGAATATTTAAAATCAGTTCTTCCAAATATATTACCTCTAATCAAAAATACTGAAGAATACCTACATAATGAGCTTAAACAAGACAAAAGCATACTTATAGAAGGCGCAAACGGCACAATGCTGGATATTGACCACGGAACATATCCTTTCGTCACTTCCTCAAACGCATCAATAAGTGGAATTTCATCCGGAACCGGAATTCCGGGATCTTTAATTACAGATGTAATTGGAATTTTAAAAGCCTATACAACTCGTGTTGGAAGCGGCCCATTCCCAACAGAATTAAAGGATGAAACCGGAAACTATTTACGTGAAAAAGGCGGCGAATATGGCTCAACAACAGGTCGCCCAAGAAGATGCGGCTGGTTTGATACATTTGTCGCAAAATGGACAGGCGTGATAAACGGAATAACGAAAATCAATCTCACGAAATTGGACGTTATGACAGGTCTCGAAAAAGTTAAAATTTGTGTCGGATACAAGTTAAACGGCAAAGAGCTCTCATCAATGCCATTTACGGCAGAAGATCTTGAAAAAGTTGAACCAATTTACATTGAAATGGACGGCTGGAAAGAAGATATTTCACAAGCTAAAAAAATGGACGATCTGCCTGAAAATGCCAAAAAATACATCAAAAAACTCGAAGAACTTGTTGAAATTCCAATTAAATACATTGGAACAGGAGTCGGAGCGGAAGATATGATCTATTGCTAATTACCATTTGACAGCCCAATATTTCACTTGTATAATCTACGAGCTTTAGTTTTATATTTATGGAAATACGAAATATCGCCATTATTGCCCATGTTGACCACGGGAAAACAACGCTAGTTGATGCGCTTTTAAAGGCTGGCGGTGCATTCAAAGATTATCAACATGTTGAAGAACGCGTTATGGATAGCAACGAGCTTGAAAAAGAACGCGGAATCACAATTTATGCAAAAAATGCGGCAATTACATATAGAGGTACAAAAATTAACATCGTAGATACTCCGGGACATGCCGACTTTGGATCTGAAGTAGAACGCGTGCTTCGAACAGTCGATGCAACCGTTTTGCTTGTTGATGCTTTTGAAGGACCAATGCCACAAACAAAGTTCGTATTAAAAAAATCCCTTGAACTGGGCTTAAAAGTTCTTGTCGTTATTAATAAAATCGATCGCCCAATGTCACAACCAAATAAAGTTGTTGATGAAGTTTTTGATTTGTTTGTAAAACTTGGCGCAAGTGAAAAACAACTCGACTTCCCGTACATATTTACAATCGCCAAAGAAGGCGTTGCTATGCGCAAATTGGACGATCCAAGAATAAGCATAACTCCTCTTTTGGACTTTATTATTGAAAATGTACCACCGGCAAACGGCAATACTGAAGCTGAATTCCGCATGCAACCGGCAACCCTTACATATGATAACTTTCTTGGAAGAATCGCTGTAGGCAGAGTTTATGAAGGAAAAGTAAAAGCCGGACAAAATGTCTTTATCATAAATGCAGATAATGAGAGAAGAACAGGAAAAATAACAAAAGTTTTCACATTTCAAGGAATACAAAGAATTGATAGCCAAGAATCTGTCGCTGGAGATATCGTCGCAATTGCAGGAATTCCAGATATTTACGTTGGAGAAACTTTAACAACTTCTGAAACTGCGGAAAAACTTCCGGCAATCAAAATTGACCCGCCGGCGCTTGCAATGGAATTTATGGTAAATACATCACCTTTCGCAGGACGCGAAGGCAAATATGTCACAAGTCGTCATATACGCGAAAGATTAGACAAAGAGCTTGAAACAAACGTTGGATTAAAGGTTGAAGAAGCATCCGAAGGCGGAGAAGCATTCAAGGTTTACGGCAGAGGTGAAATGCATTTAACTGTATTAATCGAAGGAATGCGCCGTGAAGGATTTGAATTGCAAGTTTCACAACCAAAAATCATAACACAAGAGATAAACGGCAAAACATATGAACCAATTGAAACAGCCGTCATTAACGTACCGGATGAAATGTCCGGAAAAATCATTGAAGCTTTAAACAAACGTCGCGGCGAAATGAAAAACATGAGATCTGAAAATGGAAACACATTGCTTGAATTTGAAATACCAACACGCGGGTTACTTGGATTTCGCTCGTCATTCATCTTGCTCACGCGTGGTGAAGGAACTTTATATCACTCATTCGAAAAATTTGATGAATGGAGAGGTGAAATTGAAAAACGAAGTGTTGGGTCACTTATTTCCGGCGAAACCGGAGCGACAATGGCTTATTCTCTGTGGAAATTGCAAGAACGCGGATCTTTATTTGTGCATCCTGCAACAGAAGTTTATGAAGGAATGATTATAGGCGAACATAATCGCGGAACGGACTTGGTTGTTAATCCAAACAAAAACAAGCAACTCACGAACATGCGCTCTTCAAGCTCAGATGAAGCATTGTCTTTAAGCCCAATCGTAGAAATGACGCTCGAAAAAGCGGTTGAATATATCAAAGAAGATGAATACGTGGAAATCACTCCAAAAAGCATTCGTTTACGCAAAAAACGTCTTACTGAGAATGAAAGAAAAAGAGCAAAAGATTAAGGTTTAAAATTACGAAGTTCTTTTCTGCGCGCCTTATAATCCGGTACAGTCTTTTTTACCAAATCCCAAAATTTACTTGAATGATTCATCTGTTCAAGATGGCATAGCTCGTGCACAACAAGATAATTCGCAAGCTTTTCCGGCAATTGCGCAATCTTATAATTAAAATTAAGATTCCCCTTTTTACTGCAACTACCCCATCTCGATTTTGTATTTCTAATCGCAATTCTTCGCACATTAAAATTATAAAATTTATTAAATTCAGCAATTTTTTCTTCAGCAACTTTCCTTGCACGAACTTTATCTTCCAAATACTCTTTTCGACTTCCTTTAAGCTGAAAAACGGGTCCTTTTAACCTAACTTTTTCCAAATTATCCAAAATCCATTTTGAATTCTTCTTCACAAATCGATCAGCAAAAAATTCCGGCATAAGTCGTGGAATCGTAACCATAACGCGCGACTCATGATTTATCGAAATTCTAATGGATCGCGCGCGCTTGCTTTTGCGAAAAGTGTAGGTGATTTTCATATTTTCAGCTTTCAGATTTGAAATTTATTTTGGATTTTGAACTTTGGATTTTGAATTTGCCGCCAAAGGCGGCGTGGTGGGCATTACTGGATTCGAACCAGTGACCTTTCGAATGTGAATCGAACGCTCTACCAACTGAGCTAAATGCCCTTAAATTAAACAAATCAAAGATCTTTCAATGTTTGCAAGCTATAAATATAAATATATTTATACAAATCCACATTTTCCTCAGCACCCCTTAAAGCTGATTCATAAAACTTATAATCCTTACCATGCATATAAATATTCAAAGTTTTAAAACCTTGTGCGCCTCTTGCCCAAACCAAAATCGCATCATGATCCCCTATTTTCATTGTCGTTTTATCAACAATCAATTTTTCATAAGTTGAAGTCCTCCACTTAACAAAATCATCAAGCGTAAAAATCTTTTGCGGTTGAATTTCAGGCATTTTTTCGCCTTTTTTAAGAGTTTTTGGATCAATTGCTTCAGGAATCGCAGACCAAACATAAAGCGCATAAAGAACGTTGTCACGATCCGTATAAAACCCATTGCCCGTCTTTGTTTTATTCACAATCCAGCCCTTTGGAAGTTGGACTGAAAACCACCCTTTCTGATCACTGGAAACCTCGTCTAAAAGCCCTTCCCACTTTGCAACCGTTTTGCTTGGAAAATACGAAGGAGCAACTCCAACTAAGTCCATAAAGGCAAATTTCGGCGCAGGGATATACTTAAAAACAAAATTTCTAAAGTGAAATAAATTCGTTATAAAAAGAACAACCAAAATAGCGATAACGGCAATGATCACAATCAAAAAAATAAAAAACTTGTTACTTTTACGAGCCATAAAAATTGGGTTAAATTGCACAATAAAAATACCAAGATTTGATACTTATATCAAGCCGGATCAAGATGGTTTGTTAAAATAGCCTGAAAGATAGAACGTGTCGTAAAAACGTGAATACAATTTGGATCATTAGGGTCAAAAGATTTATCTCCAAGAGCCTCAAGCACTTCGTGCACCATTGGAAGCAAAAGCTTATCAAGTTGATCTTGCGACATTTGATCAAGATTATTAGCAACATGGCTAATTTTTGAAAATATCAAATCAACAAGCAAATCTTGAGCGGCGGTATGAACAGTATGATGAAAAACACGAGCCTGAATATATCCAATAACAGAAGCATAATCATGCCTATTCAAAGAATCATCAAGAGCATTTTTTAAAGCATAAATTCGGCCTTGAATTTTAGGATCTTTAAAAAACAATTGTATAGCCCTATACCACTCATCATCGTGTCTTTTTTTCATAGCATGAATCTCGTTCCAGGTCTTAACTCTTTCTTTAACAGGATGAACTTCATTAAACATCCGAAGCTCAGACAAAGCGACACGATAACTCTCTGTATGAACAGGATCATCGTTTTTACTTGTAACAAACGCCAAACTTGAAAACCTGCCTCTAAGTTTACGTCTTTCAATTTCAACAGCAGTATCAAAATGATCACCGGACCCATCGACATTTGCGTCAGCATCTGAAGTAGCCTTCCAATTATTTCTAAAACGCTGATAGCAAACATAAAGCGTTTCAAGCTCGGTGATACAAGAATGCAACGCATTATCGCGCTCGCGCCTCTCTAAATTAGACAAGACGGTATCGTCGCTAAAAAGATCTATTCCACCCGATATAACATGGACGCCACCCTCGTCATCGCGAGAACTTTTATCCAAAAAATCATTCATCTTTGACTTATAATTAAAAACTAAGCTCAAATATTATACTAGAGTTTTTAAAAAAGTCAAATGCTAATTTCAAAGCAAATATCGAATCCAAAAACAGATGCCGCACTGCGCTTCGCTTCGTGCGTTGGTGGACGTTGGGGGATTCGAACCCTCGGCCTTCTCGGTGTAAACGAGACGCTCTAACCAACTGAGCTAAACGTCCGCGAATAAACTTCAAAGCTCAAATTTCAAATTCCAAATTTCAAACGAATACAGATACCGCGCTAAGCAAAGCTTTGTGCGTTGGTGCCGGGGAAGGGACTTGAACCCTTACAGCCTTTCGGCCACTACCACCTCAAAGTAGCGTGTCTGCCATTTCACCACCCCGGCAACTAAATACTGAATTTCAAATAATCGCGAAGAAATTTTACAAGCAACCGACTAAAATCGCAAGTATTTGTTATTTATCACCAGCTCCACCGTCCGACTCACCCAGCTTCAACTCTTTTTCCAAAGTCTCTCCGCTCCTCCAAGTCTTTAATTTAATCGTATCTCCGGGCTGTTTATTCCTTATTGCTTGCTGAAGAGTATAATCGATCGAAATATCTTTACCATCTATTTGCAAAATCACATCACTCATTTTAAGCCCGGCTTTATCCGCAGCGCTTCCCGGAACAACAGCAAATTTGCCTTGAGCATTTTCTCCAACAAGAAGCGCTCCACTGTTCACTTTAATCTGAAGTTCTTCAGCTTTTTCAGGCGTAAGCATCAAATATCTAACTCCAAGCATTGGGCGAATAATTTTCCCGTTTTTCTGCAAACTTTCCAGAACAGGCTTAACATCATTTATAGGTATTGCAAAACCAATCCCCTGCGCATTTGCAGCAATCGCAACATCAACTCCAATCACCTGCCCTTTCATATTTATAAGCGGACCACCGCTATTTCCACCATTAATCGCCGCGTCCGTTTGTATCAAACCGGACAATGTTTCGGCACCTACGCCGGAACCGCCAGCCGTAATTTCTCTACCCTTTGCGCTAACAATACCTTTCGTAACAGTATTTTGATATTCACCAAGAGCATAACCAATGGCAAGGACGCTCTGTCCTATTTGCAAAGTATCGCTATCACCAAATTCAACAATCGGAAATGTTTTTACTTTTGGCGATTTATCATCTTTCTGGACAATTCTGACAATCGCCAAATCGTTCATTGGGTCTTTGCTAACAACTTTTCCACCATATTCAACCCCATCATTTGTAATAATCGTATAACTGGCACTATCGTCTAAAACAACATGCTTATTCGTTATAACCAAGCCATCCGCAGTAACAATAAATCCGGTTCCACCACCAACCTTCTGGCGTTTTGTTTCAGATTGACCTTGTTGAGGCGCATATTGTTGACCAAAAAACTGATTAAAGAAAGGATCGCCTTCAAAAGGAGAATTAAAAAATTGATAAGGGGAATTTTTATAAACCTTTACATCTTTTGTAAGAACAATCGACACAACCGAAGCACTAACTCTTTTTATAGCATCAATTGAATCAGACTCTTCAACATAAGTCTTTTCTTCAGTCACTTTTTGTACAACTGTATTAGTTGCTTTATCCACATTACTTTTAACAAATTCATTAGTTATAATCCCGCCTAAAAGACCTGAAAAGAAAGACACAAAAACAATGAAAACTACAAATTTTTTTGACATTGGTTGCATATAAAATTTGGTTAATTTTTAACAGTGTTTAAAATTTTAACTCTAACCAAAAAAAATTCAAGCTGACATATTTTTGACTATGTGCTTTAATAAGTCTGCATGGAAAACAAGCAAACACTTCGCGAGAAGATTTTGAAGCTTAGAAAAAGCCAAAGCACTAAAATAAAACTCAAAAAAGACAAAAAAATACTTTCCAAAATAACGAAGAATCCGCTATACAAAAGCTCAAAAGGCATTTTATTTTTCATGCCCATTCACGGCGAACCGGATTTAACACCATTAATTGAAACCGCATTAAAAACCGACAAAAAAATATTTCTCCCGCGCACGGATAAAGAAAATAATTCCATCCACATTCATCAAATAAAAAGTTTAGAAGAGCTAAAAATTGGCGCATATAACATAAAAGAACCTCATCACGCATGCCCAAAAATCGATCCAAAAAAAACCGATCTCGCATTTATTCCCGGAGTGGTTTTTAGCAAAACATGCGGCAGAATTGGCTTTGGCAAGGGCTTTTATGACCGGTTTTTAAAACAAACAAAATGCTACAAAATCGGCCTTGCTTATGAGTTTCAAATAGTTGAAAATATGTCTTGCGAAGTTCACGACGTCCCAATGGACGAAATAATAACAGAAGAAAAAACAATCAAAAACCTTTAACAATAAATAAAATGACAAACCTACAACAAACCGACTCGGCAATATTCGACGCACTTGCAGGTGAATCCAAAAGGCAAATGGAGGGAATTGAACTTATCCCGTCAGAAAACTATGTTTCTCCGGCGGTTTTGGAAGCATTAGGCTCAATTTTCACAAATAAATACTCAGAAGGATACCCTGGAAAGCGTTATTATGGCGGACAAAAATACACAGATATTATTGAAACACTGGCTATAGAAAGAGCAAAACAATTATTTGGAGCGGAACACGCAAACGTACAACCATATTCAGGAAGCCCGGGAAATACAGCGGTTTATTTTGCACTTTTAAATTATGGAGACACTGTTATGGGACTCAAACTTGATCATGGTGGACACATCACACATGGCTTGCCAATAAGCTTTTCAGGAAAATCATATAAATTCATCCCATACGAAGTTGATGCAAAAACTTTAAAACTCGATTATGACAAAATCCGCACAATGGCACTTGAGCACAAACCAAAAATGATCGTTGCCGGTTATACCGCTTATCCGCCGGAAATTGATTGGAAAAAATTTAGAGAAATTTGTGACGAAGTAGGCGCAATCGCATTCGCAGACATTTCACATACAGCAGGCTTAATTGCAGGCAAAGCTTTGCACAACCCGGTCCCCTATTTTGACGTTGTAATGACAACAACTCACAAAACTCTTCGCGGTCCACGTGGCGCGATAATTATGTGCAAAAAACAGTATGCGGCAGCAATTGATAAAGCAGTATTTCCCGGACTTCAAGGTGGCCCACATGAAAACGCAATCGCGGCAAAAGCCGTAGCATTTCAAGAAGCGCTTCAACCATCATTCCAAGAATACGCAAAACAAATCATAGTTAACGCAAAAGCTTTAGCAGCAGAGTTAAAAGATAATTATGGCTTTTCTCTTGTTAGCGGCGGGACAGAGACACACTTGATCCTTGCGGATCTTACAAATAAAAACATTCCGGGCAAAGAAGCTCAAGCGGTTCTTGATGAAGTTGGCATTACTCTCAATAAAAACACGGTTCCATTTGATACACGCTCACCATTTGATCCAAGCGGCATAAGATTTGGCACACCCGCTGTAACAACTCGTGGCTTTAAAGAGCCTGAAATGAAATTGATTGCAAAATGGATGAACGATGTAATTTCAAATCCAAAAGATGAAGCGACTTTAAAAAGAGTAAAAGCCGAAGTCACGGAAACCTGCCTAAAATTCCCAGTGCCAGGAATAAAGGTGTAATAATCAATAATCAATTCGTCTACAATTATCAAATAATTTATAATTATCAATTTTATAATTAACTAAAAATTGCAAATTCAAAATTGATAATTATTTGATTATTGAGACTTAATTATTGAAAATTCCTTGATTGTTATTTTCTCTTTATAACAATCAAGGTTATATCATCCATCTGCTTGTATCCCCCAATATATTCTTTCACATCACTCAAAACCGCATTTCTAATGGCGAGCGCAGAAGAAAGGCTCGCATAATCACTAAACGCTCTTTTAAGCCTGCTCATGCCATAATTTTCACGTTCATTCTTCCAAGCCTCGGGAATACCGTCACTATAAGCCAAAATTGTATCACCGCTTTGCATTTCAATCTCCTGAGATTCAAGGTGTTTTGAAATATCCGGAAACATACCAAGCGCAATACCTTTTGATTCAATTGAAGTAACTTTTTTATCTTTCGCGCTGTAATAAAGCAAAGGCTCATGACCGGCATTCACATAAATCATCTTTTTCGTTTCTTCGCTATAATCCATCATCCCAAGCGTCATAAACATGTTTGGCATTGTCTTAGCCTTAAGAACCTTATTTGCTTCAATCAAAATTTCTTTCGCGGCCGCTTTATCGGAAAAACTATAAATAACCGCATTCGCAACAGCAGCAACAAGACCGGAAGGCACACCATGACCGGTAACATCACCAATATACATAAGCAAACGACTTCCCATTGTAATAAAATCATAACAATCACCTCCGATTTCTTCCGCGGGAATAAGCCCAGCCGCAATATCAAGAGTTGGAGTTTGCGGAATCTGTTTTGGCAAAATTTCTTTTTGAATCTTCGAAGCAAGCTCAAGTTCTTTTGTAACACGTTCTTTATAAATCATAGCCTTTGTACTCTTTTCAATTTCACGAGCCATCCCATTAAATGCATTAGCCAAAATTTCAAGTTCATCACCTGTTCGAACATCAACCAAATAATTAAAATCACCCTTGGCAAGAATTGCCGCACCCTGCGTGATTTTTGTAATAGGCTTTGTGATTCTTTCAGCAAACAAATAAGCCATTGTGATACCAAGCATAATACCAAAAAGTCCAAGCAATAAAATTCTTTTCTTTAAAGTGTTAAGCGCGTCATCAAGACTTGAATAATTCAATTCATAAAAAACAGCATATTTATTATCAACGGGAGAAACAAAATATGCGATCCTCTCCCCTCTTTTCAAAGGTTCAATTTCTTTATCATAAGCATCTGTAAACACAACAGATCCACTAGCAAGTTTCTTTATAAACAGGATTCTCTGATTATTTGTATAAATTGAAGGTCTCTGAGATTGAATTTCCGGAAACATAGCCTGATTTCCAACCATTCTTTTTGTTCCAACATAAGGTTTTTCACGCTCATCAAGGTAGCTATACAAAATCTCGCCCTGATAACTAACAAGCTTAATTGTATTTATATCCGAATTGTTAGACAAAAAGTCGTTGATTGCCTTGTTAAAATAAATCACATTCTGATTAACCCAATTAAGCTCATAATTATCAACAATCGCGTGCGCTGTAAACTCCGCAAATGAGTTTGTATTAGCAAAAATCGCCTGTTCCATTTCTTGCTCTTTTTCACGTATAAAAAGCACTCCGGAAAGACCAAAAAGCACCACAACAAAAGCGGTGAATGCAATGATCAATTTTGTACGAAGTGTAAATCCCATATTTATGTTTATTTTTACATTATTTCGCTCACGAAGATTCGTCCATCAGCTCGAGGGTCAAACTTTATATCTTTGGAAACGCCATATATTATTTGTGTTTCAAACAGGGGGATGCCTATCAAATCATCTTCCGTAATTACTTTCATTATATCTTGAAACGCTTTTAAACGCTTCACCATATTCATCTCCTGCAAATTTTCTTCTATTACTTTATCAATATTTGCATTTGAATATCTTCCGGCATTATACATGCCAAATGATTTTTTTTCATCTTTTGAATGAACAATTGCGTGCAAAAAGTCATAAGCATCACCCATGTCAGACTTCCATCCCATCAGATATAGATCAACAGAATCGTCGTTAAACGACGCCTCAAATTCCTCAGGTGCTTTAGATAAAATAGTCACAGCAAAACCGGACTGATCAAGCATGCTTGCAATCTCTTTTCCAACATCAACCATTCCGGCAGGAACAACAAGTTTAATCGGAATGCTTTCAAATTCAGAAATCACACTAATTGATTTAACGGCTTTTTCAGAATCATATTGAACGCCCAAAATGCTTTGATTAAAGCCAAAAACTCCACTGCTAACAAATTGATTAACGGCTTTTGTATAACCAACTGAAGAAAGCATGAATCTCTTTTTATCAATGCTCATTGCGGCCGCTTCTCTCATTTCTTTTTTAGAAAAAACACCGGAATTCATATTAAACATAAGGAATGTGACTTCCAAGCTCGGCATTGTTTTAATATCAACTTTTGATTTATTTAAACTCTCAATATAAGACGGCGGAACATTGGCAAGCAAATCAACTTGACCACCGGAAATAGCCTTAATCCTCTGTTCAGGATCAGGCATGATAACAAATTTCAAATTTTTAACATAAGGCTTTTCGCCCCAATAATTATCGTAACGAGCAAAAGTCATTTGTTCATGTTTGCGCCATTCAACGAATCTATAAGATCCTGTCCCAACCGGCTTAACACTCTCACTATCAGCGGCATCTTTTGGCATTATTAGAACAAAAGAAAGCTTTTGTAAAAATAAAGGATCCGGCACATCTGTTGTAATTTTCAAAGTATCTTTATCAACAACTTCAATATGCATTCCGGCAACAAGATTTTTCATTTGCGACTTGGAAAAATTCTGAGCTCGCATAAAGCTTGCATAGACATCGTTCACATCAAGAGTTTTTAAATTATGAAAACTCACATTTGGTCTAATTTTAAACGTCCACGTTTTATCATCAATTTGACCATAGTTCATAGCCAAAGCCCCTGAAATATTCAAAAACCTATCTGTTTTAACAAGCGGTTCATATATTTGAACAAGTCTATTTCTGGTTTCAGGATCCATAAAAGTCGGCTCAAGTTCTTCAATCGGTTGAGCAAAAGCAATTGTTAAATTTTCACGCTCAGCAATAACCGGCGCAGAATTGCTCGCAGTATCCACTCCAACACTCTCGGCTACAGGCTTTAAATAAGGCAAAAACTGAGCCTCAAGCTTTTTGTACATCTCAGGAAAAAATAAATTCAATGTAAGCCATATAAATAGCCCTATTACAGCAACTATCAACAAAAATTTGACTATTTTGCCTAAAAAATTCATTTTGGTTTTTATTTTTCTTTTACTTCTTATTATTATTATAACACAAAACACATTCAAAATCAATCCCCTATTTCTTCAAAATCGCCATGAATGCATCCTGCGGCAAAGTCACTCTTCCAACCTGTTTCATACGTTTTTTACCTTCTTTCTGTTTATTCAAAAGCTTATCTTTTCGAGTGCGATCACCACCATAAAGCTTTGCGGTAACGTCTTTTTTATAAGCGGAAATCGTTTCACGAGCAACGACTTTACTGCCAATTGCAGCCTGAATTGCAATTTCAAACATCTCTTTTGGAATAACGTCTTTAAGTTTTTTTGCGAGAGCTCCACCAACATAATGCGCCTCACTTTTATGAACAATCGCGGAAAGCGCATCAACTTTTTCACCAGCAATCAAAATATCCAACTTCACCAAATCCTCCTCACGAAATTCAATCATTTCATAGTTCATAGAAGCATAACCGGAACTAATGCTTTTTAATTTATCGTAAAAATCAATAATTATAGAAATAAGAGGAATTTCAAAAAGCAAAATAACGCGATTTTCATTGATATATTGCATACTTTGATAAATGCCACGACGCTTTTGCGTAAGCTCCATAAGTTCACCGATATATTCTTTTGGCGAAACAATCTCAAGCTTTGCCCATAGCTCTTTTACCCCATTTATAAAAGATCTATCAGGCATTTGAGACGGTGTGCTGATTGTGGCTTCATGGCCATCCGTATACATAAGAATATGTGAAACACCAGGAGCCGTAACAACAAGATTCAAATTATATTCACGCTCAAGCCTTTCCTGAACAATATCAAGATGAAGGAGTCCCAAAAATCCGCATCTAAAACCCTGTCCAAGAGCGGTTGACTGTTCCGGCTCAAAAGTTAAAGCCGCATCATTCAAGCGTAATTTTTGAAGAGCTTCACGCAAAGCCGGATAATCGTCTCCATCAACGCAAAAAACACTGGCAAAAACATATGGATTCACCTCTTTATAACCGGGCAACGGCACAGCGTCTTTTATATCAATATGTAAATTTCCCGGAGACCAAACTGTATCACCAACTCTGGCCTGCGCAACTTCTTTCAAACCCGTAACGATATATCCAACTTCACCGCTGGAAAGTTTATCAGCCGCAAAATAAGTCGGTTTAAAATATCCGACTTCAAGAACCTCGACTTTTTCTCTATTTGAAATAAAATAGATTGTATCACCGCGTTTTACCTCACCGGACTTAAGCCTAACATAAGCCACAACTCCGCGATACGAATCAAAAACAGAATCAAAAATCAAACCCTTAATTTCATTATTTTCATTCAAAGAAACAGGCGCCGGAACTTTTTTGATAACCGCTTCCAAAACCTTTTCAACATTTGTTCCATCTTTTGCAGAAACCGCAATAACATCTTCAGGTTTAATCCCAAAAGCATTTTCGAGTTCCTTCAAAACCTTTGGAACATCCGCCGCCGGCAAATCAATTTTATTTATAACCGGAATAATCGTTAAATCATGCTCAATCGCCATATAAGAGTTTGCAAGTGTTTGCGCTTGAATCCCCTGCGTAGCATCGATAAGCAAAATAGCACCTTCACAAGCCGCCAAACTACGTGAAACTTCATACATAAAATCCACATGTCCGGGCGTATCAATCAAGTTCAAAATATAATTTTCACCTTCGTACGTCCAATCCATGCGAACAGGCGTCAATTTGATCGTAATTCCCCTTTCCTGCTCCAAGTCCATAGAATCAAGCATTTGCCCATGCTTCATATTGCGCTTTTCGATGGTTCCCGTAACTTCCAAAAACCTATCCGCCAAAGTCGATTTTCCATGATCAATATGCGCAATAATACAAAAATTCCTGATGTTTTTAAGATGATTTTCCATGTGCGGTGTTTGCTTCGCAAACAACTTTATTTATATAGACCTGTGTTCACTTACAGCGAACGGTCTGGCGGAAAGATTTTAACACGGGAACAGAGGCAACGGCAACCATTAAGTTTTGAATTTCAACTTGTAGTTTTAACTTTTGAGCTTTGACATTTGAGCTCTTTCACCCTTGCTATTTTCCCCAAAATTTGCTATAATGATATGAAAAACAAAAATAAATATGTCTACATACAAAGTCCCATCGGACGTACAACGTGAAGATACGATCGTAGGACCTCTTACAATGCGTCAATTGATTATATGCGGCGCAGGAGGCGCGATATCTTACGTTATTTATGTTACATTAGCCAAAGACTACTATGTGGAAGTTTGGCTTTTACCTGTCGCTTTTTCAGTTATTTTAACAGTCACATTCGCGTTCGTAAAAATACACAATTTAAGCTTTTTCAGATACATACTTTATCTGATTGAATACATGGTTTTGCCTAAAAAAAGAGCATTCATAAAAGGCTCAGGCGATGTATTCGCTTTTGAACCAATGGCAACACAAACGCAAAAGAAAGAAATAAAAGAAGTGAAAGACACAAAGCCAAAGAAAAGCATTGACGAACTTGTCCACATTTTAGACCATCAAGGAATGATTAAAAAACCGCAGACATAAAACGAAAATATAAAAATAAAATTAACTAAAATATTATGCCGGAATACGAAGACAGCGTGAAAAAAAGAAAACAAGGTCCTCAAATGAGCACTCAAATGTATATGCGCGTTTCCGAAATACACGACGATACGGTTGTGCTTAAAAACGGCGGCCTTAGAACTATTTTAAAGTGTACAGCTTTGAACTTTAACCTCAAATCCGAACAAGAACAAAACGCTTTAATTTCCGGTTATCAAGCATTTTTAAACACTCTCGATTTTCCTGTTCAAATCGTCGTTCGATCAAAGAAAATGGATATTGACCAATATATCGAAAAGTTAAAAAAACTCAGCGAAGGTCAACAAAATCCCCTTCTTAGACAACAAACTTTTGAATACGCGGACTTCATCCAAAAACTTGTCGAATACGCGGATATTATGGCAAAAGAATTTTATGTCGTTGTGCCTTTTAACCCTTTTAGAGCGGAAAAAGCCAATTTCTTCGACAAATTCTTAGCCCGCCTCCGCCCGGCTGATTCAACTGCAGAAATCAAAAAACGCCACTCCGAATTCGAACAATTAAAAAAAGACCTCACTCAACGCGTTAATGTCGTCAAATCAGGTCTCGAAAACTGCGGCGTCAAAAACGACCAGCTCTCCACCCAAGAACTCATCGAACTCTTTTATAACACCTACAATCCCCAAGCCTCACGAAATCAGAAGGTTAAGGATGTTGGACAATTGAATTTGGAGGTAAATTAAGATTGAACCTATTTTAAAACCACGCAAGTATCGTCAGCAACAAGCTCACGAGTTAAAACACCTTTCTCTCTTTTTAGATTATTTAAATCTTCTTTTATTTTTCTTGCGATAGCAAATGCAAAATTTACAGGTACGGCATTACCAATCATCTTATACCCGTCAGCAACCTTTTTATATCTAAAAACAAAGCTATCTGCAAATGTTTGAATCCTTGCACATTCGCGCACAGATAGTCGTCTATACAAATGCTCTTTACCTGGTATAAAAACTCTTATATCTTGCTCTATAAATTTCATCTTAGGCGCTTTGGGATGGATTGGAGCATGCCTGCCACCAGCCTGTATCGTGAATGACGGTTCATCCCAACTTCTGACTCTATTTCTAGACATATATATAGTTGAAAAACCACCATTCATGTATTCATGATTTGGTAATTTTAAAGAATTAGGATCATTTGCATTATTATATTGCAACGCTTCTTTTGGCTCAGGCATATCAAAAATAGCATCTTTAAGAGTCAATTTTTTATTTTCTGCTTTCGGAAATTCAAAAGTTTTTCCTATACTTTTATGATAACCAACTATAATCACTCTTTTTCTATCTTGCGGAACACTATAATCATAAGCATTAAGCAATTTATAAGTAACATTATAATTCAAACTTTTAAATTGATTTATTATTTCATGAAAAGCCTCTTTATGCCTTGGAAGTAAAATCCCTGATACATTTTCTGCCAAAAAAAATAACGGCTCTTTATCCTTAAGAACCCTTATATATTCATAAAACAATTTCCCTCTTTTATCATTTATGCCGCGACCTGCGCCTGCCTCACTCCAACTTTGACATGGAGGCCCTCCGATTATTCCAATTGAACTTGGAATATCGATCGAAGGCACGTCTACAATGCTTCTCTTGTCCAATATAGTATTTGGGAAATTTATTTCAAAAGTTTCCCAAATCGTTTCATCATATTCATTCGCCCAAATCGTATTAAAACCAGCCTTTTCAAATCCAAAATCTAAACCTCCTGCACCTGTAAATAATGAAATAATATCCATAATTTATTTTGAAAATTTAATTAATTTTGCTTCTAACAATTTTGCGGGATTATTTGGTGATTTTATTTTTATATCACTTATACTTAAACTCGAGTTTACTAGTTTTTCCAAGCCTACTCTGTCTTTTTCCGGGAATGAATCGTATTTTTCTTTTAACATTATCGCATTTACCGTTAATTCTTTATTGCTTTCAATACCAGCGATATAATCAAAAACTTTTGCTGGATTTTCTATCCCCCACATACCCCTTATTCTTAAATATGTTATACCCAATGGATCAACTTTATTTACACGACCTAGCTCTTCTGTATCTGAAAGCTCAACCCCATCTAATTCGTTAAGCCCAGTAGAAATACGTGTTTTTATTCTTTCATATATGTCTTTATTCGCAGCATAACAATTGCCGTAAACAAACCAAAGAGCAATTAACCGATTGTTCTTTATAATTCCGATGCAATATATAATATCTTTCTCTTTCCATGCTTCACATAACCTACAATCTTTTGTAATCATAGGACTATCTACATATAATTTATCTTTTGGATAAGAACTATTTAATGCAATCCCAGACCTCAAACTCTCAATTTTTTTCACTTCCAAAGCATCTCCTCCTTTAATAATCAAATCAGGTGGATTATTTTGATTCCCTAAATAAGAAAAGTGATTGTTATAGATTAAATCTTTTTCTTCCCGCTTTGCATTTGATGATCCACAAAATAAGTCCCTTATATAAATTTCTAAAGCATCCCCCATGCTATTTGCTCGATTAGAAGACTTGCTATAAGCCTCTATATCAGCTGATTGAATCATTATTAGATTCTTCAAAGCAATCAATAAGTTAGTCATGTTTTTTAGTTATTTTTTTCAATTCGATCGTAATTATATCATGCAAATATTAAATCCTTATAAAAAAATATTAAATTTTTCATAAACAATTAATGGTTATATTTAAAAACAACAATCACAAATTTTTGATAAAATCTCAACCCTGCTCTATTGTTACTCCCCATAAAATGCGCGACGTCTTAATTTATTAAAACCAACCAACAAAGCAAACGGTATTATCTAGCAATATCCTTTACATTTTTAGCTATATTTATTATCTCAGTCGCTGGCGTTGTAACGGTTTGAATTTTAGATTTTGAATAATTTCCATTAATATTCGAAAAAAGAACGCTAATTCCCTCCTGCAGAACAATGGACCTGCTATTTTCAGACTGAGGAGTTGCTAAAAATAATTGAAGCGTCTTACCTATATTGCTTCTATGTTTATTTTCAACCTCAAGTTGTTTTTCCACTGAATAATTATTCGTTGCAAAAGACATGCCAATATAAAGCAATAACAATACAGCTAAAGACAAAACCCCATATTCAATAATGTTTTCTATTGAAAAAAACCTTGTAAAAAAATTAATTTCAAAAATCTTTAAAACATATAAAATAATATTTACAATCAACCACACAGCAATAATACAAAAGAAAATTTTTCTATTATATAACCAACCACCATTCCCATCATCACCAATAGCATTTTTCTCATGAATTTTTGACTGTTCAAGGAAAAACTTAGCCAATTCCAAACTACCAACCTCGCCTTTTGAAATGCCAGTCTCTTCGACACCTTTTTTCGCCTCTTTAACATAATTTTCCATCTTCGTCTTAATCTCCTCTATTCTATTCGAATCTTCATTCGCCTTCGTCAATAAATCATCTAGAGAATCCGCCGCTGGATCAGACAACAGGTTGTCTATTTTAACGTTTCTCAATATAGCATAAATTTTTCCGTATTGATTGCTATAGAAACTTTGTATATTAGCTATTACACCTTGCCTTATCTGAGTTGAATTAGCTTGACTAATGTCAAAATCCTGTATTTTAATAAAATTATTTTTTATATCATTTCTAAAATTTTCAACACGATCCCTGTCTTCCGGAAATAAAATAGCGCGAAAATCTCGCAACTCTAATTGATATATAATGTCTAGCATATTTGAAAACACCTCTTCAACTTCAGAAAAATTCAACTTACCATGGCTAGGATTATTAAGAATTTCTGTAAATTCAAATTGCGATATACTATCAGGATATTTATCTTTTACTTTAGAAAAATCCATATTCATGTAAATAAATTAAAAAAATACTGTATTCAACTCCTTTTTATACGCATTCCCAAAAAAATACAAACATTTTATCGTTCTCACTCACAATAAAAAAACAATAAAATCTCTATAATCCTTCCGTTTGTAGGATAATTAGCCATTGTTCGCGCAACATAAAGTCTTTTTTATCTCCCAATACTCATGTTGTTTGGAATTTTCATTTTTCACCTTATCAAACGATTCTTGCATCTCTTCAGGCAAATTCGGAATATGAAGCTTATCTCGATTTTTATCGTTTGCATAAGACTTAATCTCATATAGCAACCTATACACAACGATTTCATGATCTTCATCATCTATGACAAGTCCAAGTTGAGGACAGATGCCATAAATGGATCCATTTTGCTTCAACGTTACTATTTCAAATGTTTTTTTCATATTAATTGGGATTTGGCTTATTATATTATACCTCGAAATTCAAAAACGCAATAAATTTGTTAAAAAAATGATTTTCGTGCTCACGCGCACGACAAAAAACCAATAAATTCTATTGGCTCTAAAAGCGTTTGCAAAAATGTTTAGGCAATGAGACTTTAGTCGAATTGCCGTTAGCACAGCGAGCGATTTTTGCAGTTAGCCATGAGATTAATGGCGCTGCAAAAATCGCGAGCTTAAGCGTAAAACATTTTCGCAAACTCAGTCCGGAGAAAAAAGTATGAAAAAAGGACCCAATGGTCCTTGTTTCATCTTTTTAAAAAGCATTGTGCTGGCAACGTCCTACTTTCCCGCGAGCTCTGCTCAGAGTATCATCGGCGAAGAATGGCTTAACTTCTGTGTTCGAAATGGGAACAGGTGTAGCCCACTCTCTAAAATTACCAGCACAATGCCTTTTATAAGAATACAATATTTTAAATAACGTTTAAATGAACATTTTTTTCATAGATCGCTAGTTAAACAGCGATATAAAGACCAAACCTGCGAAATAAACCGCAAGCTTAGTCTCTATATGCCGCCGCCTAAGCGAAAATAAATAGAAAAAGTACAGTCATCTATTAGTACTACTCGACTAAAATTATTACTAATCTTACATCTGTAGCCTATCAACCCGGTGGTCTACCGGGAGATTAATTGGGAGCTCTAATCTTGGGTACGGCTTCACGCTTAGATGCTTTCAGCGTTTATCCAGACCAAACATAACTACTCTGCTATGCCACTGACGTGACAACAGATATATCAGAGGTTTGTCCACCCAGGTCCTCTCGTACTATGGGCAGATTCCCTTCAAAGCTCCAACGATCACGGAGGGTAGAGGCCGACAGTTTTGTTACATTTAATTCACAAATGTGAAATAAACGGATCAGTCATTTCTGCTGATCTCTCTTCATCGCTGAAGAGCTCGGACTATATCTTTATCTCGTTTTACCGAGAGTTTGGCGTATAGTCTCTGAGGATTTCAAATAATGAACGAATCAAGATTATACTTTGTTCTATATTTGCCTTTACGATTCATACTAAAAGCAACTTTCAACATCTTTTCAAATTCATCCTTTACAAGATGTTCCCCGTTTTTCATTCTTCTTATAATATCGGCAAATTTCTTAAAATCGTTGTTTTTACCTGATATTAAAGGAAATTTTTCGAAAAACGGAATGATTTTATTATATAGATCATCTCGATTCCTAACTACATAAACATAGTTTTTGTCGTTTGTGTGACGATGATTAGGCTTTATTATTCCACATCCGAAAGTCTTTTTAATGATTCTGAGCATATTGATGCGATCTTTATGCTGAGAAACTCGAAATTCCGGAATTAATTGCCATTTCAAACGCATTGAATTTCTACGTTGAATTGCAATATGGAAACTACCTTCTCCGTCAACAAAACCTGCTATGTAATTATATAATCCACCATTTGATCTTTCCTGCTGATTGTCTGCATTCATATATTTTCACCTTATCATAAACTTTACGACACGGTAATATGAAATACTCAGATTTTCCAGCATTTAGCCAAATTTATAGACAGCAATGGCCGTTTTTTAGCTTGTATAAGCCAAAATTTCTACTGTCTCACGACGTTCTGAACCCAGCTCGCGTACCGCTTTAATTGGCGAACAGCCAAACCCTTAGGACCTTCTCCAGCCCTAGGATGCGATGAGCCGACATCGAGGTGCCGAACCGAGCCGTCGATATGAACTCTTGGGCCCGACTAGCCTGTTATCCCCGGAGTAGCTTTTGTCCGTTGAGCGATAGTACACCCACGTGTAACTATCGGATCACTAACGCCTACTTTCGTATCTGCTCGACTTGTTTGTCTCGCAGTTAAGCTGGCTTGTGCGTTTGCACGACCACTTCGATTTCCATCCGAAGCTAGCCAACCATTGCGCGCCTCCGTTACTCTTTAGGAGGCATCCGCCCCAGATAAACTACCCGCCAAACACTGTTCCCACGTTTTGCGTGGGTTAGAAACAAAATAAGTTCAGTGTGGTATTTCACTGTCGACTCCGTCCCACCCAGAAGCGGAACATCAAAGTCTCCCACATATGCTACGCAAAACATATCTCGTGTCAATGCCAGGTTATAGTAAAGCTTCACGGGGTCTTTTCGCCCTCCCGCGATAAATCGGCATTTTTACCGATACTGCAATTTCACCGAGTACTTCCCTGAGACAGTCATCAGACCGTTACGCTGTTCGTGCGGGTCGGAACTTACCCGACAAGGAATTTCGCTACCTTAGGACCGTTATAGTTACGGCCGGCGTTCACCAGGGCTTAGATTCGGAGCATACACCCCTCCTCGTGACCTTCTGGCACTGGCCAAGCGTCAGCCCCTATACATATTCTTACGAATTTGCAGAGACCTGTGTTTTTGATAAACAGTCGCCCGATGTCTTTAACTGTGGCCTCACAGACTAAACATTGCTGAATAATCCATAAGGCAAGGCTTATCCCGAAGTTACGCCTGCTGTTTTGCCGAGTTCCTTGGGGAAGCATTACTCGATCGCCTTAGGATCCTCTCCTAGCCCACCTTAGTCGGTTTACGGTACGATAACTTTGGAATCTCGATTTTGAAGTTTTTCTTGGCAGATGAACTCACACGACTCGTCCTACTTGCGTAGGGTATTCGGCGTCACCACTCACTAACTCTTACGGATTTGCCTATAAGAGCATAAATTTATGGTTTACACGTAAATTCATTAATACGCTCACGTTATCCATCTGCGTCACTCCCAATCTAGCGCGACCTTCCGTTCGCAGGTGTCAATTATTTCAACCGAAGTCGAAATAACCAACTTCTGCTCCCTTCTAGTTTTGCTCTGGCGATTCCAAAGTTGTACGGGAATATTAACCCGTTATCCAGTCAGCTTTGCCTTTCGGCTAAACCTTAGGATCGACTAACCCCAAGCCGATTATCGTTGCTTGGGAAACCTTGGGCAATCGGCGGCCGGATTTTTCATCCGGCTAACGTTACTCATACCAACATTCTCTCTTCCTGACGCTCCACACAACCTCACAGTTATGCTTCGTTGCTGACAGGAATGCTCCTCTACCACTTTACTAAAAAGTAAAGTCCATATCTTCGGTTGAGATTTTAGCCCCGATATATCTTCGGCGCGAAATCACGTAGACCAGTGAGCTGTTACGCACTCTTTAAAGGGTGGCTGCTTCTAAGCAAACCTCCTGGTTGTGTAAGTAATCTCACATCCTTCAACACTTAAATCTCATTAGGGACCTTAGATGATGGTGCGGGCTGTTCCCCTTTTGACGACGGTACTTGACTATCATCGTCCGACTCCTGGTAATTCACCAAGGGTATTCGAAGTTTGTCTAGATTTGGTAAGCTTATTTCGCTCCCTAGTCTAAACAGAGCTCTACCCCCCTTAGTTTCGAAACCAAGGCTAGCCCAAAGACTATTTCGAGGAGAACCAGCTATCGCCGAATTCGATAAGAATTTCTCTAGCCTACCCTCAGGTCATCACCCAGTCTTGCAACACTGGTGTGTTCGGTCCTCCCTCTAGGTTTCCCTAGAGTTCAACCTGCCCAAGGGTAGCTCATCCGGCTTCGGGTCTAGTATGTGACACTAAACGGACTATTCGTCCTCGCTTTCACTACGGCTTCGGGTATTACTCCCTTAACCTAGCGCCACACAGCTAACTCGTTGGTTCGTTCTCCAATAAGCACCCAGTCATCCCTTGCGGGACTCCTGGTCTATGTATGCATAAAGTTTCAGGTTCTATTTCACACCCCTCACAGGGGGTCTTTTCACCTTTCCCTCGCGGTACTAGTTCACTATCGGTCACTTAACCTATTTAGCCTTGGAAGGTGGTCCTCCCAGATTCAAACCGGATTTCACGTGTCCGATCCTACTCAGGATACTTCTAGATTTTTATTTTCTTTTCACCTACGGGACTATCACCCTCTATGGTGGCTTTTTCCAAAGACCTTTGATTAAGAAAATATAGATCACATCGAAGTCCTACAACCCCATCTCGTCGAAACAAAATGGTTTGGGCTTTTCCCTCTTCGCTCGCCACTACTAAGGGAATCTCATAATGATTTCTTTTCCTCGGTTACTAAGATGTTTCAATTCGCCGAGTAACTCTCTCCTTGCGGAGTAATTCGATATAAATCGAATTGGGTTTCCCCATTCGGAAATTTCCGGGTCATAGCTTGCTGACAGCTCGCCGAAACTTATCGCAGTTAGCCACGTCCTTCATCGAAGTTAAGTGCCAGGGCATCCGCTCTATGCATTGAGTAACTTTTTAAATTTATTTTTTAACTAGCTATCAATAAAAAAAATGCCATTTATACATTAATTAAAATTATCGTTGTTTCTTATACTTTACATGAACCTAATTTTCAATGGACTTCTTTCGTAACTGCATAAAAAAAGGTGTGCCTTCTGCACACCCTCAAGTTTAAAGATTTTGGAATTTCGAGCTTCCTAAGGACCTTTAAATTTAAGGGTATACAGACTTGTAATTTGCATTAATTATTTTTAAATTGCTAAAACATTTTATATAGTGGTCGAATGTAAGTCAAGGGATTTTTTAACTTTCTTTTCAAAATCGCGTTTTTAGCTTTTATTCGCCAAAAAGCGGTCCTAAAAATGACGTACTCCATGACTGCCAAGTCCCCATCGCATACATTAATGAAAAAATAAAAATTCCAACCGCAAAAAATATAATAAATTTATGCGTTCCACCAATGCCCAAATATTTCTCCGCAAACGGAATATCTCCAATAAAATCTTTTATCTGCCTTCTATAATAAATAATCACAAAAGCCGAAGGCATTCCGATTATGGCAACAAAGAATTTATCCATGAGAGGCTTATTAAGGTGTCGCTTCGCGACGTTTTTTCATATCCGCCTGTGTTCTGCTACGCAGAACGGCGTGTGGTGGGCGAACGTGGATTTGAACCACGGACCTCAGTCTTATCAGGACTGCGCTCTAACCAACTGAGCTATTCGCCCGCTAAGTGCGAGTTTTCCGGTCCGAAGCGTAGCGAACGCGTATTTAGCGTTCACGAAGCGAAGGAGGTCGAATCAAAAATTAGGTGAACGAACGTGAAACTTATTTTTGAATGAGACCAGGAAAACCCTCTTGCAAAAAATAACTTAATAGAAAAACGCCTCGTAGTCAATATAACTTCTATTTTTCACCTTAAATCACCGCATTAAACAAATACCCGGTAAAAATAATTCCCGCCGCAACGATTCCTGCAAAAATCAAAATCAACTTTAATTTCATCACTCTTTTCAAAATCATAAATTCCGGCAAAGAAAGTCCAGTAACGGCCATCATGAAAGCAAGCGAAGTTCCAATGCTCACACCTTTTTCGGTTAATACGCTCACAAAAGGAATAACTCCGGCCGCGTTTGAATATAAAGGAACACCCAAAAGCACAGCAAAAGGAACCGCATACCACTTATCGCTTCCGGCATACTGCGCAAGAAAATCCGCCGGCACATATCCGTGCATAAACGCGCCAAGGAAAACTCCAACGACTATATAAATCCAAACTTTTCCCAAAATACCTAAAGTATAATTTTTCGCATAATTAAGGCGTAATTTCCAATTGAAATTGGCAAATTCATCCTCTGCTCCTTTATTTTTATAAACAAATTCTTCAACCAAGTTTTCAACTTTCATATGGCCAATCAAAATTCCGGAAACAATCGAAATAACAAGTCCGCTCAATATATAAATAAGTGTAATTTTTAAACCAAACATAGAGAGTAGCAAAACAATCGCAACTTCATTTATCATCGGTGAAGCAACAAGAAAAGAAAACGTAACTCCAAGCGGCACGCCGGCCTCGATAAATCCCAAAAATAATGGAATCGCGCTACACGTGCAAAATGGCGTAAATATACCAAAAACCGCCGCCAAAACATTCCCAACATATTTATTTTTATGCGCCAAAATATTTCGTATTTTCACAGGCGAAATAAAAGATCGAATAATTGAAACCGCAAAAATGATCACGATTAAAAGCAAAAAAATCTTTATCGTATCCGCAATAAAAAAATTCAAACTATCCGCAAAATGCGTTTTTGGGATAAGCTTTAAAATGTCATATGTAAGCCAATCTGAAAAGGTTTGAAGCATTTTTTTAGATTTTAAACTTTGGATTTTGAATTTGCGCCGTTTTTTAGGCGCGTGGTGGACCTGGGCGGACTCGAACCGCCCACCTCAGCAATGCGAATGCTGCGCTCTACCAGATGAGCTACAGGCCCAAAGTAGCGAGTTTTGTGGTCCGCAGCGTAGTGAAAGCGGAATGCTTTTCACGCAGCGAAGGACGCCGAATCAAAAATTATTCGAGCAAAGCGAGAATTATTTTTGAATGAGGCGAACAAAACCCTATTGCAAGAAATATATCAAAGATACCCTTTCTTGCGCCACGATTATAAACCAGCACCAAAAAATCTCCAAATTTTTACAAAATTTTTCCAAATTTGACCTCAAAATTTTCCGTGCTAAAATTCATACGTCACTTATTTTCTAACAATTTTTACTATGAATGAAAATCTCAAAAAAATCGCTTTCATAAGCGCTTTCGTGCTCATCGGATTTCTTGCGATGCAAGTCCCCTTTTCAAACATCCTCGGTGTCACAAATTTAAAATTCAATTTATTTGATTTCTACGGACCAATCGCCGGAAGCTTCATTGGATCAGTTTGGGGAATGGTTATTGTTGCAGCAATGCAAATCATTAACTGGGCATTTCATGGCTTTGCAACCGATGCCGGCACATTAATACGATTTCTCCCAATGCTGCTCGCGCTCATCTATTTCGCCAAAAAAACTCCATGGATTTTAATCGCCCCGGGACTCGCAATGATTGCATTTTGGATACATCCGGAAGGCAGAACCGCTTGGTATTATGCGATGTATTGGATCATTCCATTCGCAATGTATTTCTTCCGCGATAAATTTGTTTTCGCACGCGCACTCGGCGCAACATTCGTCGCACACTCAGTCGGCAGCGTCGCATTTTTATACGCATTCAATCTCAAGGCAGCCGTATGGACAAGCCTTATTCCAATAGTTTGGCAAGAAAGAATGTTAATGGCAATCGGAATCACGCTTACGTATATGCTTTTCAATTTCTTGTTAAGCTTAGTTGTAAAAGCAGGTTTTAAAATGCCTTTTATAAAGTTAAATCCACGCTACTCAATAAAAATTTGACAATCGCTCTAGCAATAAACTACAATTAAACCAATATGAATATCCTCGATAAATCAATTATGTTTTTCTTTGCAAAGCTTAAAAGCCCGAGGATTTAATTTGTAAAACATTATCCCGGGCCACAAGCTCGGGATTTTTTTTAAAAAATTATTATTAACCAAAAATAATATGAAACCAGGTCCAAACACATATCACGATCCATCGGACGCACCGGAAGTCGCCCCAGCTTTATCACTTGGAGCGGAAACAGCAATAGCAACAGCAGTTGCGTCAGACAAAGACTGGCAAAACCATGGAGCAGCCGCATTAAGCGTATTAGATAAAGAAGCAAAATAAACTTAAACCAATGAACATTCTCGGCACCAAAAATACTTTTTTCTTTTACTTTTTTGGACACTTAAGCCCGGGAATTTAACGTGAAAAATAACAATCACAAATCCCGGGACTAAAATCTCGGGATTTTTTATATATTAAAAACTTTAACCAAAAACAATATGGAAACCAAAATGGAAACCGAAATGGCAGTGCTAATAATCGAACAAGCATCTCAAGACGTTGAATTCATAATGTGGCTCACGGGACTCAAGCCAATCGATGAACCAATAACGCAAATGCGAACAAAGGTTCTTAAGGCATTATCACCAACAACAGAACTGACAGAGCCAATCAACGCGCCTGAAATCGCCGATCAAATCGCAACGCTTATGGAGATGATGGAAAAAACTAGAACGGCAATGACAATCGTAAAACAAGGATCAAGTGCGCCAATCTGGCCAACCTGAACCACATTTTTTTGAAAATTAAAAAATTAATAATTAAAAATTATTTGGTTATTGAAGTTTGATAATTGATTATTCATACCTTAGCGCTTCCATTGGACTCTTTCTCGCCGCCTGTTTCGCAGGATACAAACCAAAAACAAGACCAACCATTCCGGAAACAAAAAGTCCAATCAAGGTCGCGGACAATGGGAACACAAATTCCCAAGAAAGCCCAACAACATTACTCAAAATCAATGCAACTAAAAACGATAAAATTGCTCCAAGAGCAATACCAATTGCGCCACCTGTACCGGTCAATAAAACCGATTCCAATAAAAATTGAAATAAAACATCTTTTTCCGTAGCGCCAACGGCTTTCCTAAGCCCAATTTCACGAGTTCTTTCCGTAACGGAAACAAGCATAATATTCATAATCCCAATTCCTCCAACAATTAATGAAATCGCGGCAACCGCAATCAAAAACATCGTCAAAACATCTGTAACAACGCTCAATCTCGAAGCAATATCCTCTTGCGTTTCAATATGAAAATCGTCCTTTTCCGGATCTGTAATATCGTGATTATTTCTTAAAGTGGTTTCAACATCTCTAACCGTACGTTTAATATTGGCCTCGGAATCCGCCTGAATTATCAAACGCTGATAATATTTCACTCCCAATATATATTGCTGAGTCGTTGTATAGGGAATAACCGCAATATCATCAAAATTAAAAAATGAAACTTGTCCTTTTTTTGGCATAGTTCCAACAATTCGAAATGTTCTATTTTTAATTTTAACTCTTTGACCAATTGCATCAGAAGAGCCAAAAAGCTCATCCTTAATGTTTGCACCTATAACAGCAACATCTGCCAAACTTTTCACGTCCTCATCCGTAAAAAACTCACCTTTATCAACATCCAAATCAAAAATTTCAGAAATCATAGGTGAAGCTCCAAATATCGTCATTCTATAAGTTTCACTCCCGTAAACAGCGGTCTCAGCCCCAAAAACAACAGGCATAATTCTTGAAATCGTTGGAGCGTTTGATTTTTTCGAAAGAGAATCAAAATCTTTTTCCCTTAAAGAATCTGTAAACATTTGTGCGCTATCGCTTGCACCTTTTGGTTGTCTTCCCGGCAAAACAATAACTGTTTTTGAACCCATCCCTTGGATTTGATCCAAAATCAAATTCTGTGCGCCTTTGCCAAGCGAAGCAATAAGCATAATAGCTGTAATCCCAATAACGATACCAAGGACAGTCAATATAGAACGAGATTTATTCGTTCGAAGCCCTGTAATCGCTGTTTTTAATGTATATTTTAAAATCATAATTATTTTATAAATTGAGTTGCTTTAAGGCGATGTTTAACCGCTTCATCACTCGCTATTTTCCCATCATGCAATTTAATAATTCTAGTTGCATGTTCGGCGGTATAAGTTTCATGCGTAATCAAAATAATTGTATTTCCATGATCTTCATGTAAGCGTTGAAGCGTTTGCATAACAATCTGTCCGGATTTTGAATCAAGGTTACCGGTTGGCTCATCCGCAAAAATAACTGAAGGATTAAGTATAAGCGCTCTTGCAATTGCGACTCTTTGTTTTTCACCACCGGACAACTGCGAAGGTTCATGATTTATACGATGCATCAATCCAACCGAATCAATAGCTTCCATGGCAAGCGCATCCCATTTGCTTTCCGGAATATCCGAATATAAAAGTGGAAGTTTCACATTTTCCAAAACAGTTGTTCTTGGAAGCAAATTAAAAGCCTGAAAAACAAACCCCATTTTATTATTTCGAAGTTTTGCCAAATCATCTTCCGTATAAGACTCAATCTTTTTACCTTCAAAATAATATTCACCGCCAGTATGTTTATCCAAAAATCCAAGAACATGAAGAAGCGTTGATTTTCCTGATCCGGAAGCGCCCATAATAGCTACAAATTCGCCTTTTTTTATATCAAATGTAACACCGTCCAAAGCCGTTGTTCTGGCATCTCCTTCGCCATATATTTTTTCCAAATTTTTTACCTCAATAATTTTCATATTAGTTATTCATAATGACGATCTTATCCCCCGCCTTAACTCCTTCCAAAATTTCCATATTCCCATTCACATCACGAATTCCAGCTTTAACTTTAACATCGTAAATTTTTCCATCTTCATCTTGAATTTTCACAAACCTTTCTCCGTCAATCGCAAAAACCGCTCTCTGAGGCACATAAAGAGCATTTTCACGCGTTGCAGTCACAATATCGATGTTTGCCGTCATACCGGATTTAACTCGTTCATCTTCTTTATCAAAAGCTAATTTAACTTTATAAGTCGGGACACCTTCAATAACGGTTTCCGCAGGGTCAATAGAAATAACTTTTGCTAAAAAGACGTCATTGTCACCATAAGCATCAAGCGTTATGCGAGCCACGTTTTCAACTTTGATTTTAGCAATATCGACATCCGGAATATCAACTTCAACTTCAAATTTTGCATCACTCATAACAGAAAGAACAGGAACGGCTACTGAAGAAGTCTCACCTGCTTCGAGATTCTTTTTCGAAATAACTCCATTGATTGGAGACTTTATAATTGTTTTTTCAAATTGTGCGGCAATGTTTTGATAATTGGCCGCCGCAGAATTAAGCTGTGCACCATAAAAATACACATTAGCCTCGGAAGATTTAACCTGCGCCTCAGCCGCAGAAATTTGATCAACCGTATTCCCAGCCTTTTTTAAAAGTAAATTGTTTTGAGCGACTGTTAATGCAGACTGCGCAGTTGCCAAATTCGTTTGATTTGTAATTTTCTGTGCATCAATTGCTTGAAGTTGTCCAACGACTGATGAAATTGCAGTATTAACACCCGTGCGACCAAGCGTAATATAAGTTTTATAAGACACGGAAGTCGCAGAAGACAAATCTGAAGCATAACTAACAGCAAGCATCAAATTATCCAAAAAAGCTCTAACAATCGATAAATGATATTTTGCTTTAATCATAGCTTGATTTAAAACCATTTCAGAAGGTGAAACATTTGCTTTTAAAGCATCCAATTCAATGCGCCATGTGTTTAATTCATTTCCGGAAAGCATTCTCTGCCATTCGGTATCAATTTTAACTTGTGAATTTGAAACAGAAAAAGTTAAACCCGGAGTCGAAGTTTCAGAATTTGAAAACATCCCATCTGTTTGCTTTCGAACAGCATCATCAGCTTTTGTAAAAGCATCAGCCAAAACATCATTAACGTCGTCCTTCAAAGAAGTGAGATCGTTTTCAGCCTTTGTCTCAGCATTTCTAAGGCTTGTCATGGCACTATCAACACTTGCCTGTGCTATTTGCAATTCTTCATCGCGAGTTCCCTTCTTTATAGATTCAAAATTTGCTTTTTGATAATCAAGACTTGCTTTCGCCTGCATCAACTGCCCCCTTGCAGCTTCAACGCTAGCGCCGGCTTGCCTAACCTGAGCGGAAAAATCGTTATTAACAAGCGCGGCCAAAACCTGGCCAACTTTCACTTTATCTCCAACCTTAACATTGATATAAGCAACTTTAGCGGCTTTATCAAAAGTAAGATCAATAGTTTCAGCAGATTTAACTTTACCGGTAACGGAAACTTCTTGGCTCATATTGCCGATTTTTGCTTCAACCGCTGTAAAATCAAGCTTTGCAGCCTTTGGAATCATTGCGTAAACAATGATCAATAAAACAAGTCCAATAGGAAGCGACGTCTTCCATTTTATTTTTAGAAACTGCAAAATCGCACGTATCTTATTAAAAATTTTAGTCATGTGAATATTTTTTAAGTTTTATAAGAATTTTTTCAAGATCGATAAGCTCTTTATCGGTTAAAGAATCAAGCGCAAGAAAGCCTGCAACATTATTTTTCCATGCCGCATCAATAATTGAATCCGCCTTTTTTGTGACAGAAAGATTCACCTCACGCCTATCTTTTTTATCATGCTTTCTTTGTACATATCCGGCCTTTGTGAGCCCGTCAATAAGAGAAGTCGTTGAAGCATTTCTGATACCAAGCATATTTGAAATATCCCTCATTTTTGCTTTATTTTCTTTAATAAACATAATGGCAAACAATTGCGACATATTAAGCCCCAAACAACATTTGCGCAAAGCGCGCGAACGTATAACTCGTCCAAGTTCAAAGAAAAGCTTTATCACTTTCTCATTTATATTTTTTGGCATATTTAGGTATCTAAATAGTTAGGAGATCTAATTATATCATGCCTAAAATAAAAGGTCAATACGCAGAAGTTGGTGGAGCCAATGGGGGTCGAACCCACAACCTCATCCATGCCATGGATGCGCTCTAGCCAGTTGAGCTATGGCCCCGGTAAGTGCGAGAAAAGCGGTTCGAAGCGTAGTGAATGCGTATTTAGCGTTCACGAAGCGCAGAACTCCGAGCAAAAAATAATTTATTTATTTTTTAGCGAGGAGAGCTTTTCCCTCTTGCAAGTAAGTGCAAGAAAAGCACAAATATATTTAACATAAAAACAATTTACAAACAATACTCTTTTACTCCAAAAGCAAAAGTAGCATCATAATCCCAATCCCAAACACAAAGAATATAAACTGAAAAAACGCCTTCTTTAAACCACATTCTTTATGTAATTCAGGAATCAAATCTGATCCGGCAATATAAATAAACGCACCTGCCGTAAATGGAACTAAAAACAAAGTTAAATTTGAATTCACGGTTCCAACCAAAAATACAACAGCCGCGCCAAGAACCGCTGTTAAAGCTGTTACAAAATTAAAAAACATAGCTTTCTTTTTTGAAAAACCACCATAAAGAAGAATGCCAAAATCCCCTATCTCTTGCGGAATTTCGTGCAAAACGACGGCCAGTGTCGTTGCAATCCCAACCGGGATACTCACCATATAACTCGCGCCAATAACAAGCCCATCGATAAAATTATGCACAGAGTCTCCAACCAAATTCATGAGTGCAACCGGATGCGGATGAGAAGCTGAAGTTGGCACGTGGCAATGTCTCCAATGAATAAACTTTTCAATAACGAAAAATGTAAGAATTCCACCTATAATATAAAGCGAAGTTTGCAGATTAAAGCCATCTTCCGCCGCTTCCGGAAGAAGATGAATAAACACATCACCAAACAAAGCGCCTGCGGAAAAACTAACAAAATAAACCAGAACGTTCTGCAAAGATTTATCTCTAAAAAAAATAGCAACAACGCCAACAAGCGACATTGCGCTAACGATAAAAACGCTAACTAGCGAATATAAAAATGGGGTCATGTTTGTTGATTAAAGTAAGGATAGTATAATACAGCCATGGCGATACATGCAAAACAATGCAAAACTTGCGCAAAAACTTTTCAAATTCCCGATGAAGACCAAGAGTTTTATATAAAAATGCAAGTTACAAAACCGGACTTTTGCCCATCATGCAGACAACAGCGCAGGCTCGCTTTCAGAAACGAATTTTATCTTTATCAGCGAAAATGCGACTTTTCAGGAAAAGAAATAATCTCAATGTATTCACCAGACAAACCTTATAAAATTTATGACCAAGAAACATGGTGGTCTGACAAATGGGATCCAATGCAATTTGGTCGCGATTTTGACTTTAACAAGCCATTTTTTGAACAATTCATCGACCTGCAAAAAAGCGTTCCACGCATGTCTTTAAACGTAATAAGCAGTGAAAATAGTTACTATACAAACTATGCATTTCGTAATAAAAACTGTTATATGGTTTTCACAACCGATTATTGCGAAGATTCATATTATGGACGCATAAATTATCACTGCTTCAAATGTGTAGACTTTGATTACACGAACGATTCAACACATTGTTATGAGGTTTTTGACGCCAAACGGTGTAACAATTGCCACTTCTCTCAAAAAATAAGCGGATGTAGCAACTTATTATTTTGTTATGACATGAAAAACTGCCACGACTGCATCGGATGCGCAAATTTAAGAAACAAAAAATATTACATTCATAACAAAGAAGCAACAAAAGAAGAATATGAAAAAATAATAAAAAAAATGGACTTAGGATCATATAAAGGCCTACAAAAAGCCAAAAAACAAACTGATGAATTTTTATTAACATGTCCAAAAAAACATCTCGAAAATGTCAACTCTGAAGATTGCATTGGAAACTTTTTAAAAAATTCCAAAAACGCAAAATTTTGTTTCGATAGCGAAAAACTTCACGACGTTAAATATGCAACACAACTAAACGACGCAAAAGACAGCCAAGATTGGGACTTTGTAGCCGAGGGAAGCGAACTTTGCTATCAAATGGTTAGCTCGGCCATCAGAATGATTCAATGCAAATTCTGCATGAATTCCTGGGAAGGCAACTCAAACATCTCATACTGCGATTTATGCCTTGGAAACAGCAATATTTTTGGATGTGTCGGGCTTCGCAAAAAACATTACTGCATTTTAAACAAAGAATATACAAAAGAAGAATATGAAGAAATAATCCCACGAATAAACGAACACATGAAGCAAACAGGTGAATTCAGCCAATTCTTTCCGGCACAAGCATCCCCTTTTGGATATAACGAATCTGTCGCAAGTGAATATTTCCCACTTAAAAAAGAAGATGCATTAAAACTCGGATTCACATGGAAAGATAACGATAAAAAAGATTATAAAAAACAAACCTATATTATTCCGGATCAAATCACGCAAATTCCATCTTCCATAACAAATGAAACGCTCGCATGCGAAGTTTGCGGAAAAAATTACAAGATTACTTCACAAGAATTAGAATTCTATAAAAAATCGAATTTACCAATTCCCCATAGCTGTTATTTATGCAGACACAAGACAAGGATGGCAAAAAAGAATCCAAGAAAGCTCTGGGAAAAATCATGCGCAAAATGTGGAATAAAAACTCAAACAACATATCCTCCGGAAAATCCTTCGCCAATTTTATGCGAAAAATGCTACTTAGAACACGTTGGATAAAACTCTTTTATTGCTTGAAAGCCATACCAATCCAATCTCCAACTTGATGCGTCACGGAAATAACCACAATCGCAATCAAAACGTGTTCAAGAATAACATGCAAAGGCTTTGTTTTTTCGGCTTTTGCTAAAAAATAACTCAAAATCGCGAGCAAAGTTACTCCATATATAACGCTCACATAAATAGCTGTAGTTAAAGGAAAAATCAAAACAGGAATAACGAATGTTAAAGCGAAAATTAACTTAAAAACAAACGTAGAAAAAGTCGCCTCCCAAACTTGCTTTGTTGATTTATCACCTGCAGATTCCTGAGAAATGTGTATTCCCAAAGAATCGGAAAACGCATCAGCAATCGCGATGGTTAAAATGCCACCCAAAACAACATATTTTGATGAAGTAACGGAATCAAGTCCAACCATAAGTCCAAGGGTCGTGATAATCGCGGAAGTAAGACCAAAACTAAAACCTGTTTTTAAAGATGCTCTCATAAAATTATAAAGTTAAATTTAGACAATTAATGCAATTCTATATTGCTTATATATAAGCGTCAAACAGATGTTATAAAAATGTCAGAAGTGCAGGAATAACAATTCCGGCAGTTTCAGATCGCAGAATCCTTGAACCAACGTTCAATAAAATAAAATCTGCTTCCTTCACACTCTCAATTTCCTGCTCTGTAAAACCACCTTCAGGTCCAATATAAACATTAATTTGCTCAACTCCATCGGCTAAAATTTTTGAAACATCCTTAAGCATTTTTTCAGCTTCAGGATGAGCTAAAACATGAACAACTTTTTTATTCACCTCGCTACTTTTCGCCAATTTTTCCAACAATTTCTGCATCTTAACAGGCTCTTTCAAAACAGGAATAATTCCTCTACCACTTTGCTCCGCAGATTCTTTCAAAATTCTTTCCAAACGCGGCAATTTATGCAAACTTTCACGTTCTGTTCTTTTTGTAATTAAAGGCACAAATTCACTCACACCAATCTCAGTCCCCTTTTGCAAAACCATTTCAAATTTTTCCGGACTTTTTTGAATTGCCTGATAAAGACAAATTTTAATTTTTGCCTCGGCGTTATTTTTTCGTTTTTCCAAGACCTTTCCAACGACCTCTTTTTTAGAAATCTCCAATAATTCAACCAAATATTCCTCGCCGGAATTATCCAAAATCATAATCTTTTCACCAACTTTAAATCGAAGAACATTAAAAAATTGATGACACAATTCTTCAGAAACTATCAAAACCTTCTCGTCATCAATTACATCCGGCTGAAAAATAAAAAATCTATGCATGAACACATTCTGCCCTTATCAAAGCCAAAAGTAAAGCAATTTGTATTTATAAAAATTTATAATATAATAATCTATTAACCATATAACCAAAAACAAAATGGTAAAAATAAATGAAATAGTACAAGACTTTGAAACAGACGCATACGTCAACGATCAGATTAAAAAAATAAAATTATCTGATTACAAAGGAAAATGGGTAGTGCTTCTTTTTTATCCTGCGGATTTCACATTTGTATGCCCAACAGAACTTGGAGAAGCGGAAAAATATTATGAAGAATTCAAAAAATTAAACGCAGAAATTCTAAGCATAAGCACAGACACAGCATTTGTTCACAAAGCTTGGCATGACAATTCCGAATTAATAAAAAAAGTAACCTATCCAATGCTGGCAGACCCAACAGGCAATATTTGCCGCATATTTGGGACTTATATCGAAAATGAAGGATTATCGCTTCGCGGGACGTTTATTATCGATCCTGATGGAAAGCTAAAGATGGCAGACATTCACGATAACAGCATAGGTAGAAGTGCAAAAGAAATCTTGCGCAGACTTCAAGCAGCAGATTTTGTTCGCAAAAATAATGGCGCATTAGTTTGCCCTGCAAGCTGGGAACCAGGAAAAGAAACGTTAAAACCTGGGATTGAATTAATCGGCAAAATCTAAAAACGCTTAATTCTATTGAAGCCTCAAATAATACATGATATAAATAGATAGCAATTTTTCCTAGCACGTGGGGTTGTAGCTCAGTTGGCTAGAGCGCCTGCTTTGCAAGCAGGAGGTCAGGGGTTCGATTCCCCTCAACTCCACCAAAAAAAACGATTCTTTGACTTTACAAGACTTTAAACCTGCATTGGAAAAATCGTTAACTCTCCAAATAACGTGACTTTGACAGGGAAACCTGCAATGGCTTTTTGCATAAATTCACCATCAATTTCCAATTCAATCATTCCATTTCTCCTCGACGGCAACTCTTTAATCGAAACTTCTCGGATTTCACGACCAATCCATTTATATGCTCTATAATCACCATTCGATTCTATAACACAAGTTCCTTTACCGTTCTCGTCAATTGCACTTGCGGTTAATAAAAATAACTTACCGCCACTTCCAAGATCAATAGATTTAAGCATATCGAAAAAAGCATTTAAATCAGGCAAAGTTGTTTCAATCGCTTCTCCTACTAAAATTTGAGCATTTCCATCATCAGAGAGGTCCAAATCAATTTTTAGATATTGCGCAACGCTCGGAAAGGCCTGTTCTCTCATGAAATATGCCTTTTCTTCACCGGACGTATATATAAAAGGCTTACCTATAAGAAGCTTCAATCTTCCATCCTCTACGGCATTACCAGTTTCTTCACAAATTAAAGCAACGGATTCAACCGTCACCAATGCGTCAAGATGCAAATATTCCAAAATAGCAACCTTAGTACGATCAATCTCGTCATCACTAAGTAAATAATTTCCATTGCCGTCTTTTGCAGACCAATTTTTAAAATTATCAAAAAATGACACCAAAGGATGATTCTTAGACAAATCAACTTCGGCCATTTTACCAAAAACTTTCATTAAAATTTCTTCTCTTTTTAATCCCCTCAACTGCTCTAACTCAATAATAATAGAGCCCAATAATTTACCTAATGGATCCAAAACCCGTTTATTTTCAGCAAAATGTCTTAATACGCGCTCGGGAAGCCCTGCAGCACAAAATACGCTTTTCGCCTGCCTACCATTATCGAATCGCTGATTTTTAAAAGGAGCATCAAGATATGCTTGAGTTCGTGAATCTTCTATTGTAGGAAATTTCTTCATGAAATATTTATATTAAATAAAAAAATAGATAAAAAGATAAATTATATTCAATTTTTAGTCAAACTAAAATCTTCCCACGAAAAAAAGACCTTTCGGTCTCTTCGTAAACCCCTAACATCCATAATGCAGTAGAGAAACTAGACTTTATTCTCACCCATAAAAGGTAAGATTGAATTCCCGAAGGAATTCGACCTGTGGCATACCCCGAAGGGATAGCCGTGTTTCACTCCTTAGAAAGGAGGTGATCCATCCGCAGGTTCTCCTACGGATACCTTGTTACGACTTAGCTCCAATCAGTAGTGTCACCCTAGGCCCCGGTAAACCAGGGACTTTAGGCGCCCCTACCTTTCATAGCTTGACGGGCGGTGAGTACAAAGTCCAGGAACATATTCACCGCGCCATAGCTGATGCGCGGTTACTAGCGATTCCAACTTCATGAGGTCGAGTTGCAGACCTCAATCCGAACTGAGACCGAGTTTAAAAGGATTTGCTCCGCCTTACGGCATTGCTTCCCGCTATATCGGCCATTGTAGCACCTGTGTTGCCCAAGACATAAGGGCCATGCTGATTTGACGTCATCCTTACCTTCCTCCTCGTTGGCCGAGGCAGTCTCTTATGAAAAAACAACATAAGACAAGGGTTGCGCTCGTTCACGGACTTAACCGAACACCTCAAGGCACGAGCTGACGACAACCATGCAGCACCTGTCTCCACGCTCCTTGCGGCACAACCATCTTTCGACAGTCTTCGTGGGATGTCAAGTCTTGGTGAGGTTCCTCGTTTGTTATCGAATTGAACCAGATGCTCCACCGCTTGTGTGGACTCCCGTCTATTCCTTTGAGTTTTAATCTTGCGACCGTACTACCCAGGCGGAGTACTTAATGCGTTAGCGTCGGCACAGACAGGGGTCGAACCTGCCTACACCTAGTACTCATAGTTTAGGGCGTGGACTACAAGGGTATCTAATCCTTTTCGCTCCCCACGCTTTCGTACGATAGTGTCAGAACTTACCTAGCAAACTGCTTTCGCTTTTGGTGTTCTTCTGTGTATCAACGGATTTTACCCCTACACACAGAATTCCATTTGCCTCTGTAAGTCTCTAGTCTAGAAGTTTTGAATACAGTTTCTCGGTTGGGCCGAGATATTTAACATCCAACTTTCTAAACCACCTTGGTACGCTTTACGCCCAATAATTCCGGATAACGCTTGCGACCTACGTATTACCGCGGCTGCTGGCACGTAGTTAGCCGTCGCTGATTCTTGGGGTACTGTCAGAATTCTTCCCCCAAAAAAGAACTTTACATCCTTACGAACTTCATCGTTCACGCGGTGTCGCTTCATCAGGCTTTCGCCCATTGTGAAATATTCCTTACTGCTGCCTCCCGTAGGAGTAGGAGCCGTGTCTCAGTCTCCTTGTGGCTGACCGTCCTCTCAGACCAGCTACCCGTCATTGCCTTGGTAAGCTATTACCTCACCAACTAGCTGATAGGATGCAGGCCCCTCCCAAAACGTCTTGCGACTTTACCCTTGCGGGATTATAGGACATTATCCTTTATTTCTAAAGGGTATTTCCTGTTTTGGGGTAGGTTCCAACATATTATTCACCCGTTCGCCGCTGCCCTTGCGGGCCGCTCGACTTGCATGTATTAGACACACCGCCAGCGTTCATCCTGAGCCAGGATCAAACTCTTCATAAAATAGATCGAAAATCGATCTTAATTTATCTCTAGATAACACTAGAGATAAAAGATAATTTATTAGCTGCTAATTTCTCTACTACACCATAGATGTTAAGGAACTCGTTAAGGAGCCTTTCGATACAGAAATAAAACCCATCACCTTTAACTTGATGGCACATAATATAATATTCAATAAATAGCCAAAGTCAAGGAGATTTTTATATTTTTTTTAAATAACTAATAAAAGTTATGTCAACGGCATTAGAATGCGTAAAACCCATTTTTCGTGATATAATTTAATAACCAGCGCGGATTCTCCGCGCAAAATATAAACTAAAATTAACCAAATAAAAATATGACAACAAGAAAAGCAAAAAGAATGTCTGACATACTCGTTCCAACAGTCATCGAACGCACAAGTTATGGCGAACGAGTATATGATATTTACTCTCTTTTACTTAAAGAAAGAATTATTTTTGTCGGTACTGCAATCGACGACATTGTTGCAAACACAGTAATTGCACAACTTCTATTTCTTGAAAAAGAAAATCCAAAAAAAGATATCACAATGTATATTCATAGCCCGGGCGGACACGTCACGGCAGGTCTTGCAATCTACGACACAATGCAAGCCATGAAATGCGACGTCTCAACTGTTTGCGTCGGTATGGCGGCATCAATGGGCGCAATCTTGCTCGCAGGAGGCACAAAAGGCAAAAGATATGCCTTACCAAATGCAGAAGTCATGATTCATCAACCACTCGGCGGCACGGAAGGTCAAGCTTCAGACATAAGGATTCACGCTGAACACATCATCAGAACAAAAGACAGACTCAATGGACTTCTTGCAAAACACACAGGGCAAGATTTCAAAAGAGTTGAAAAAGATACAGACCGCGACAATTTCATGACAGCGGAAGAAGCCAAGAAATACGGTTTGATTGATGAAATAATTAAAGGAAAAGATTAGAACTCAGGGTCAATATCGTAATCCAATAAACATCTACTTTGCGCTGATCTGGATTTCGCTTGCGCTTCTTCAACCGTAACTGAATTCTCAACACCACCAAGAGCTTCAATAACATGCAAATAAGTGACATCGGCAATATGCTGACAATGCCTAGTAATACAATCAAAACTCTTATTGCAACCATTAGCACCAACAAGAGCGGCAAAAGCCAAAGGCACTAAAAAACTTTTCTTTATTTCCATATAAGCTTATTTATTTAGAACAAGCATCAGCTGGCAAACCGGCTGTTCTCAAGCAAGTTAAACGATCTATTTCCGCTGTAGTATCAACAAATCTTTGAGACATATCACCGCCAGCAGGCATAACACCGGCTCTATTAACTGCATTCAAAGCACTATTATGCGTTGCATCTCTACCTTTATTGCATTTTTCGCAAATAGCAGCTCTTTCAGCAGGAGACATTTGAGTTTTATCACTACCACATGCGCCAAATCCGGCTAAAATAGCAGCGCCGGCAACTAAAGTATTTTTGACATTCATAATTTTTAAATTAAATTAATAAAGGTTTAAATTATTATACAACTTATAATAATTGTCAAGCCTCTTCTTTCGTCAACTTAACAAGCTTTGCTTTTTCAACTGCATATTCAACAATTGCTTTTGCAACATCAACTCCCGTAACTTCTTCGAGGGATTTAAAGCCGGGATTTGCGTTGACTTCAAGTACAAGTGGACCTTTCTTGGAACGAATAATATCAACACCACCAATTTCAAGCTTCAAAACCTTAACGGATTTAATCGCAACATCAATTTCACGCTTAGTTAAAACCGTTTTTTCGCCCTTTCCGCCAAGCTCAATATTCGATCTAAACTCCCCTTTCTTGGCTGACCTAATCATTGTCGCAACAACTTTATTTCCAACGACAAAAACGCGAACATCTTTGCCTTTTGATTCCTTCATATATTCCTGAAGCAAGATAATATTCACGCCACTTTGCTTCCATAAAAAGCTTAATGCAGACATAACCGCACGTTTGCTTTCCGCAATAACAACGCCGCTTCCATAAGAGCCAAATGGCGTTTTAAGAATAACGGGAAAAGCATTAACTTGTTTCAAAATATCAGCATTTATATATTTCAAATCACGCACAACAATCGTCTTTGGAATCGGAATGTCAAAGTGATCCAAAATCTGCATAGTTCTAAGCTTATTTTTCGCTCTCGAAATAGCGTGAAAAGTATTAACAACCGGAAATCCCATCAACTGCAATTGCTTAACAAGTGCCGCCTGAAGTTCAATGTTTCGAAGAAGTCCAACGCGCGGGATAATGACATCATAATCGGGAAAAACGCTTCCATCGTAAAAAACGCGCGGATTATGCCTATCATAAACAAGCTGACATTTATCAGCTCTAAAAATTCTTGCTTTATGCCCAAGCTCACGCGCCGCCTGAACAATTCGCGAATCTTCCTTAGACGACTTTCTATCAATCGATTCAAACGTTAAAACTGCAATTTTCATAATATTGTTTTTAACGCTCAAACTATATTCAAATTCGAAAAAAATGCAAATAAAAGTTAAAAGTGGTAAAATTAAAAAAATAAAAATCTCTCACAAATTTAACTTTCAAAAAATGAAAACCTCACACAAAAAAATTACAGCAACGAGTTTAATAATTGGCTTGCTTATGCTGTCCGGCTGCGGAAGTAGCACTCCGACAACCGCAACGGTTTCAAATCAAAAATATAAAACGTATGAAACTCAATATATTCAAACTTCATACCCTCAAGATTGGGATCTGATTGAAGAAAAAGATTTTCCGCAAGGAACGCCAAATTCGACAATCGTTATATTCAAAAGCAATATAAAAAACGAACTTTTCTTAACAAATGTAAATATCGCACACAGCACGCTTCCTTCTGAAATAGACTCTATTGATTATGGAAAACAAGTTATCGCAAATCAAAAAGCACTCCTCCAAAATTATAACGAACTTTCACGAAATGAAATTGAAATTCCAATCAGCGGACAAAATCAAAAAGTCACATTTGTCACATTTGAAGGAAAACGCAGTGCAACCGACCCTGTCATCAAATTTTCTCAACTATATGCGGTAAAAGGCACGCAAGCATATATTTTAACAGGAGCAATGCTCCCAACTGAAGAAGCGTCTGTTCAAGCTTCCGCGGAAGACATAGTCAAATCTTTGAAAGTAAAATAAAAAAACCCCACCGAAGTGGGGTGAAAGTTTCTGTCAGCCTAAATAAAATAATTTTTGTTTTTGTTTGGCTGTGAACTTTTTTGTTTTTGTTTGTTTCCTTGCCTATGTGTGGTCGATTTTTTATAGTACCTGCCTTGATACTCCCTGTTTGTGTGTATCGGGTAGAATCCAGACCGAAGCCTAGAAAAAGGTGATACACCAGGATTGTGCGGGGTAGCCAGTTAAGGCCAGCACTAAAGCAAAGACAGAATGAGAGAAAAAAGATTCGGGGGTAGCGCGGATGGCGCTATCTTCTAGCCCATCAAGATTTTTCTCCCACATCTTCCTTTACTTATTATTTTTTAACCCTTACTTTTTAATGAACTTTGTTTTTCTTTTTGTTTTTGATTTTTTCAAATCATATAAATTTATCAAACCTAAAGACTTTCGTCAAATTATTACGGTGGACG
>Ga0209417_1000286_pt1 | contig 131432 bp, 106 predicted proteins | sample RifGroF2_FD_184002 | JGI IMG/M metagenome (GOLD analysis project Ga0209417, IMG submission 184002) | Groundwater microbial communities from Rifle, Colorado, USA - Groundwater F2 (SPAdes) (version 2) | ecosystem: Environmental > Aquatic > Deep subsurface > Groundwater | place: Rifle, Colorado... | reverse complement strand
ATGGACGGCTTTTGACAGAAGCGGCGGCAACAGCGGCAGAGATGCGGTCGCTTTAATGTTTCAGATGAATATCCCCTTATGGCGGGACAGCTATAAAGCAGGTGAACTTCAGGCGAGGATGAATGAGAGAATGCTTGCTCATCGGAAAACAGATGTTCAAAACAATTTGGCGGCACAGGTTGCCTCAAGTTTATATGGTATCGAAGAAAGTCAGCGAAAAATCAACCTCTATGGGGATATTGTGCCCAAAACCGAGCAACTGGTAAACGCGTCACAATCGGCTTATCGAGCTGGTACAATTGATTTTTTGTCGCTAATCGATTCTGAGAGAATGCTTCTACAGTACACTCTTAATTATCAAAGATCGTTAACGGATTATCAGCAAAAAATTGCCGAAATAGAAATGCTGGTTGGAGCTGATTTAACAGTACGTTAGGAAATTTATGAAATATTTTAGAAAACATTTAAAGTTAATAATAATTGTTTTAGCAGCTGCAGCAGTTGGTTTTTTCATCAGAGGCGGCTGTGAGACAAGACAAAAACCGGAGCAGGCAGGTATTTCACAAGCTGAAGAAATATGGACTTGCTCAATGCATCCCCAGATCCGCCAGCCAAGATTCGGCAAATGCCCAATTTGTTTTATGGACTTGATACCCGTCGAGCAGCAAACCGAGGGCGCAGCGTTAAGGGAAATCACTTTCACAGAAGAAGCGATAAAGCTGATGGAATTGGAAACTTCACTGGTAGAGAGAAAATCGGTGGAGACTCAGATTTCTATGGTGGGCAAAATTGATTATGATGAAACGAAAGTTAAGTATATTACATCCTGGGTTCCCGGCCGCATCGACAGGCTCTATGTTGACTTTACGGGCATCCAGGTCTCTAAAGGCGACCACATGGTTTATCTTTACAGCCCTGACCTTATCAGTGCCCAAACCGAATTGCTTTTGGCTGCCGAGGCGAAAAAAAATCTCAAATCGGGCAGTTCTGAATTTCTTGTCAGTTCAACAGAAGATACATTAAATGCTACAAGAGAGAAACTTCGACTTTTGGGTTTAAGTGCCAAACAAATTGAAGAAGTAGAAAAGACCGGAAAGCCAACAGACCATATCACCATTAATGCCCCTATCGGCGGAATCGTAATTGAGAAGAATATCAATCAAGGCGCTTATTTCGAAACTGGAACGAAAATTTACACCATTGCAGATTTATCTGAGGTCTGGATACAACTCGATGCGTATGAATCCGATATTATATGGGTGCGTTACGGCCAGGAGATTGAATTTACAACCGAAGCTTATCCCGGCGAAACATTCAAAGGTATAATCAGTTTTATTTCGCCTTTTCTCGACCCGCAGACAAGAACGGTTAAGCTGCGTGTGAACGTAGAAAATCCTGATGGAAAACTCAAACCTGAAATGTTCGTTCACGCGACCGTAAGATCGAAGATTGCTATGAGTGGAGCCATAATGGATCCCAATATGGCAGGCAAATGGATATGCCCCATGCATCCTTCGATAATTAAAAACGCACAAGGTGAATGTGATATCTGCGGCATGAATTTAGTAACAACCGAATCGCTCGGCTATGTCAGTGCAACTCTGCCGAAACAGGTTCCGCTGGTGATACCGGCATCTGCTCCGCTTATAACCGGCAAACGTGCCGTCGTATATGTTAGAATTCCAGATCCTAACAAACCGACTTTCGAAGGCAGAGAAGTTGTTCTCGGCCCTCGTGCAGGTAATTTTTACATAGTTGAAAAAGGCCTGGCCGAAGGCGAAACAGTTGTAACAAACGGAAACTTTAAAATTGATTCTGCTCTGCAGATTCAGGCAAAACCAAGTATGATGAGCCCGCAAGGCGAAGAAAAACCAATGCCGCCAGGTCATCAACATTAATTTTTTATGAAAGGATATTTGTAATGAACAAAAAAATGATTTTTCTTTTATCAATTTTACTTGCAATCTCTGCGCTGGTAATAGTCGGCTGCAAGAAAGAAACAGAACCTGCCGCACAACAGGCAACAGAACCAAATACTACTTTCATTGCAGATAACGGACAAACAACTTGTCCTGTAATGGGAGGTCCTATCAATAAGGACATTTTCGTTGAATATCAGGGCAAGAAGGTTTATTTCTGCTGTGCCGGATGCATAGAACAATTTAACAAAGAACCTGAAAAATATTTGCCGAAATTACCTCAATTTCAAAACTAATTTATGGATATGGATGAAAAAAAATATCCGCCGATACCGGAGCAGAACTCGCTTGCAGGCAGGATTATAGGCTTTTGCATTTACAACAAGCTTATCGTCCTGTTGATTACAATTTTTATTATTTTTTGGGGAGTGATTGTCGCGCCTTTTGATTGGGATCTGCCGATTCTCAGAAATCCTGTCCCGGTTGACGCAATTCCCGATATCGGCGAAAATCAGCAAATCGTTTTCACAGATTGGCCCGGCCGTTCGCCTAAAGACGTTGATGACCAGGTTACATACCCGCTCACAACCGCTCTTATGGGTGTGCCGGGCGTAAAAACTGTTCGCAGTTATTCGATGTTCGGCTTTTCGAGCATTTATATAATCTTTGACGAGAAAATAGATTTCTATTGGTCGCGAAGCCGAGTACTCGAAAAATTAAATGCCTTGCCTTCCGGCACTCTTCCGCAGGGCATTCAGCCGATGCTTGGCCCAGACGCAACAGCACTCGGGCAGGTTTTCTGGTACACGCTGGAAGGCCGCGATGAAAAAGGCAATCCCACCGGCGGCTGGGACCTTGACGAATTGCGAAGCACACAGGATTGGCTTGTTCGTTACGCGCTGCTCAGTTCCGAAGGCATCAGCGAAGTCGCTTCAATCGGCGGATTTGTAAAAGAATATCAGATTGACGTTGATCCCGATGCGATGCGTGCGTACAAAATTGCTCTTGAAGATATTTATACAGCCATCAGGAATTCGAACGTCGATGTCGGAGCAAAGACAATCGAAATCAACAGGGTTGAATATATTATAAGAGGTTTGGGCTTTATTAAGAATCTCTCTGATATTGAAAATACTGTTGTTAAAGTAAACGAGAATGTGCCCGTTTACATTAAAAATATTGCGAAAGTCGCTTTCGGTCCCGCACTTCGCCGCGGCGCAATTGATAAATCAGGCGCTGAAGCTGTCGGCGGCATCGTCATAGTCAGATATGGCTTTAATCCTCTGGAAGCCATTAAAAATGTGAAGAAGAAAATTGTCGATATTTCCCCCGGCCTCCCAAAAAAGACTCTTCCTGACGGCACTGTTTCGCAAATTAAAGTTGTTCCGTATTATGACCGCACCGGCCTGATTTACGAAACACTCGGCACACTCAACGATGCGATTTTTCAGCAGGTTCTTATCACAGTTATAGTCATCATCATAATGGTAAATCATCTTCGCAGCAGTATTCTTATCAGTTTGGTAATGCCCCTGGCCGTGCTCGGCGCTTTCATCGGTATGAAATTTTTCAAAGTTGATGCAAACATCGTCGCTCTTTCCGGCATTGCCATTGCGATTGGCACGATTGTCGATATGGGCATTGTGATTTGTGAAAACATTTTACGTCATCTTAATGAAGACCCTGCTGATATGCCGCGAGCTGAAGTAATTCATCGCGCCGCTTCGGAAGTCGGCTCAGCCGTCGTCTCCGCCTGCGCTTCGACAATCATCAGCTTCATTCCTATCTTTTTTATGACCGGTCCGGAAGGTAAACTCTTTCGACCCCTGGCTTTTACTAAAACATTCGCACTTGTGGCATCTATCGTTGTTGCCATCACTGTAATTCCGCCAGCAGTTCATGTTCTTTTCTTCGCAAAAAAACCAAAAACAAAAATTGCTCATTCTATTTTAGCTGCTCTTATCGCCATTTTAGGAGTTTTGGCCATAATCCTCATCGGCTGGATTGTCGGTCTTACAATTATGATAATTGCTCTTTATTTCTTCTTCGAAAAATCTATACCCGTAAATATTAAACGGCGTATTCCAACAATCGCAAATATCATCGCACTGGTAGTCGTCGGCCTGCTTTTAACAATCGACTGGGAACCTCTCGGCGCACAAAAAACTTTATTTACAAATTTTATTTTTGTCGCCCTGCTCATCGCTGTACTGATGACTTTCATCCTGCTATTCCAGCATTTCTACGAGCACATTTTGAGATGGTGTCTTAATCATAAACTTGCGTTTTTATCAATTCCGCTAACGCTGATGATTTTAGGAGCTTTTGTCTGGTCGACCCTCGGTAAAGAATTTATGCCCCCGCTCGACGAAGGCTCATTTTTGTATATGCCCACAACCATGCCGCACGCCTCTATCGGTGAAGCCCTCGATATAGTTCAAAAGCAGGATGCCGCGATATCGTCTATTCCAGAAGTTGATATGGTTGTCGGTAAAATCGGCCGCGCCGAATCGGCGCTTGACCCGGCACCTGTTTCAATGATTGAAACCGTTATCAATTACAAAGATGAATATGTTACCGACCAGGATGGCAGAAGACTCAATTTCAAATTCGATAAAAAAAGTAGAAAATTCGTTCGTGATGCCAATAACAATCTTATTCCCGATGAGGGCGGCAGACCTTACCGTCAATGGCGGGAACACATCAAAACGCCCGATGACATCTGGCACGAAATAACAGTCGCCGCACAAGTCCCGGGCACCACAAGCGCACCTAAACTCCAGCCTATTGCCGCACGTTTGGTTATGCTTCAAAGCGGTATGCGTGCCCCGATGGGAATTAAAATCAAAGGCCCGAACTTGCGCGTAATTGAGCAAGTTGGCTTTGAAATTGAAAGACTTCTAAAGCAGGTTCCGGCCGTCGAAGCTTCGACAGTTATCGCAGACAGAATTGTCGGAAAGCCTTATCTCGAAATCGAAATCAATCGTCAGCAAATCGCACGTTACGGCATTTCCATTCGCCAGGTTCAGGACGTTATCGAAGTCGCAATCGGCGGCGACCCCCTAACTACAACTGTTGAGGGCAGAGAACGATATCCTGTTCGCGTCCGTTATATGCGTGAACTTCGCGATTCTATTGAAACTATCGGCAAAATTCTCGTACCTGCTGCCGGCGGTGCACAAATTCCGCTCATCCAGCTTGCAGATATAAAATACGTTCGCGGCCCGCAGGAAATCAAAAGCGAAGACACGTTCCTGGTCGGATATATATTATTCGATAAATTGCCGGGTATGGCGGAAGTTGACGTTGTTGAGCAATGCAAAAAATTTCTCGAAGACAAAATCGCTGCCGGTGAATTGATTATTCCTAAAGGCATAAGTTACACATTCGCGGGAAGTTACGAAAATCAGCTCCGCGCCGCCAGAACTCTTGCGCTTCTTGTTCCATTGGCTCTATTTATAATTTTTATTGTAATATATTTTCAGTTCAGAAGTGTTGCCCTGACTCTTATGGTCTTCGTAGGCGTAATGGTCGCATGGTCTGGAGCTTTTCTGCTTATCGGCCTTTATGGTCAAAGCTGGTTTATGAATTTCTCTATTTTAGGCATAAATTTAAGAGAACTTTTCCATATCCGTCCAATTAATCTAAGTGTGGCAGTTTGGGTCGGCTTCCTGGCTTTATTCGGGGTCGCTGATGATGACGGCGTGGTTATGGGGACATATCTGGTTCAGACATTTAGAAAAATAGAACCCAAAACTATCCAGGAAATTCGAGAAGCTACTATCACCGGTGGAAAAAGAAGGGTTCGCGCGGCTCTGATGACAACCGCTACAACGATACTCGCGTTATTACCGGTATTTACAGCACTTGGGCGTGGTGCTGATATTATGGTTCCAATGGCGATTCCATCCTTTGGGGGGATGACAATTGAAATACTCACAATGCTTATCGTGCCGGTACTGTACTGCGCACTGAAAGAACGACAAGCCAAACGGAAATAATTCTACGGCTCGACTTTTAGCTCATCGGGCAAATGTTTGCCTGTGATGTGTATTATAACGCCGGGGATTGATGTCAAAAGCCACATAACCCTTTGTGCTAATGCTAATCCAAGTCCCTGCTCGGTAGTAACTTGTGCGACCTGACTGAATAGGCCTTTAAGGCCGAGTTCCATAACGCCTGCGCCGCCGACGCTGATAGGAATTACACCGATTATCCACGAAAGCGGGAAGAAAATATAATAATATTTTATATGGGCATCAATGCCGAGATTTCTGCCGATTAAATACAAACCAAAAACAGGTAAAGCCTGGCAGGTAAAACTCAGCAACATGGCCAAAAGAATCGTAAATGGTTTGCTGCAATAGAGTTTGATGGCGGTAAAAACTCTGCCGCTCCACATTTTCCATCGAATCATAAAAATGAAAGCGTATTTGAAAAATATAGGTCTGAATTTTTTGCTTTTGAACATAAAAAATAAAACTATCACCGCAAGTACCAGCAAAATCAAACAGGCGAGTACAAGTTTGATTATTAAAGATACGATGTTAAACTCGGTTGAAAACTGGAGATGCGTGCCGCTTTCACCTGCGGGTATAAGCCAGTAGGCAAGGAAAATCATCGCGAAAGTGCAGAACATTCCAATGACACGGTCTACAAAAACGCTTAGGGCGGCTTCGATCTTTTTGTCTGTATGTTTAGTTACATACCATGCCCGCAAAGCATCGCCGCCAACTGAACTCGGAAGGCAATTATTATAAAATAAACCTAAAAAATGTAACTTCAACGCGGGCCAGTATTTAATGGTAATTGCCTGTGCGCGAAGAAGCAGGAGCCAACGAATGATAAAAACAAACTGGCCGGCAAGATTTAAAGCTATTGCGGCAATGATAATTAAAGGGCTGAGTTTGCTGAAATTGGCAATTAAATCTTTTATGCTTTCACCTTTGAAGGCGAAATAAAGGGCTGCGGCGGCAATTAAAAGCCGGATAAGATGGGCAACGTGTTTGTTTTTTTTGTCTGTTTTTGCCAAAAATAAATCCTTTAAACTTGAATTGGGACATAATAACGTGTAAAAGATTGTTCGGCAAGAAGATATATCATTACAGCATTGGAGCTAAAATTGGCAGCAAATAAAGAAATTGAATTGGGAACAAATTTTGAGCCGAAATTCGACTCAAACGGACTTATTACAGCGATATCGCAAGATGCGAAAACCGGCGAGATTCTAATGGTCGCTTTTATGAATAAAGAGGCTTTGGATTTGACTATAAGTACTGGCAATGCGGTGTTTTACAGCAGGAGTAGAAAAAAACTCTGGAAGAAAGGCGAAGAGAGCGGGCATGTTCAAAAGGTTAAACAGATACTGGCAGACTGCGACCAGGATTGTTTGATTCTGAAAGTCGAAGTTGACCAGGGACAGTGCCATGTCGGTTATCAATCCTGCTTCTACAGAGCTTTGAAAAAAGACAATCCGGCACAACTGGAATTCGTGGCTGAAAAAGTTTACGACCCGGAAAAAGCATACAAAAAATAAGAACGAAAATGCTATAGGCACCCAAGGCTCAAAGAATTTATATTTATAAACTTCGATAATTATGCGCAAGTGTACATTTTAGAACTTGCACTGATTTTGCTATCAACCTCAAAATCTGCTAAATAACGCAGATCGCATTTTTGAAATTTTGCTCAAAAAGCATTAAAAAATATATCGACTTGCGCAGAATTTCATTCGAAAGAAATTTAGCGCAAGTTTAGAGGTGAAAACGGGGCTTTTTCGCAAAAAAAACCACAATTCAGAATTACCTGAAATAAAAAAAGTATGAACGATTTTCGAAGGAGCGTAAGCCGCAAGTACATAAGAAAAAAGTTGTTATAGCAAATTTGCAAAAAATTGAAAAAAATTAAAATTTCTAATCTAATTTGATGAAAAATCCTAAAAAAATGATAAGATTTCGGTATCAAAATAAGCCCTTATTTAGGGTTATTTAGGATACATAACAATCTACTATTGACGCAATATGGCTACTACTTACAAGAATTTTAAACCATGAATTAACACGAATTTTCACGAATTTTTTTAGACACCCCGATATGATTTCTTCTATGAATCACAATTTAATATTCCGGCAAATCTGGCAACACTCATATTGGTATCTGCAAACGTTTAAAGAAATCATACGGGGCAGGCTCCGAACACAGATTCTTTTAATTTTTATTTGTGAAATGTTAAAAATCATCTCGAATAACTCGAAGCATTGAGATTGCTTTGGGATTGAAAAATGGAAAGGTAAATACTATACTAAATGATCTAATAAAAATGAAAAAGGACACGGATGTATGCTGATATTTAAGACGACACGGACTTACACGGATTAACACTGTAGATGTTTACTTCCGCGTGGGCTGAAGCCCACCCTACAAATTTCTTTTTGTTTGAGGTTCTAAGACACTAAAGCACAAGGAAAATTTATATTTTCCGGCCGGGAGAAAAAGTTATGAATAATGAGATAAGATTCAAAGCGCCGTGGGGTCCCCTTCTTATAATATCGACTTCGGCGTGCATAATTTTTTTAGTTGGGATTTCTATAATCGGCATTAATACAGGACCGAAGCATAATATCGGCTGGATTTTGGGAATGGTTGTTTTGCCTTTGGCAATCCTTATCATTTCATCATTTTTTATTATTCGGGGATATGTTTTGACTGACAACAACACATTGGTTATTCAGCGGCTTGGATGGGACACAAAAATTGATCTGGCTGAACTGACAAGTGCAGAAGTTGATAAAACGGCGATGGCCAAATCAATACGGACATTCGGCAATGGAGGAATGTTCTGCTTTGCGGGATTGTTTTATAATAAAAGACTCGGGACGTACAGGGCATTTGCAACTGATTTGAGAAAGTGTGTCGTACTTCGATTTACAAATCGCATCATTGTTGTAACGCCGGATGAGCCGGAGAATTTTGTCATGAAAATAAAAACTTTTATTCATCACTATTAAAGTATTAACCGCGTGGGCTGAAGCCCACCCTACAAGACTGATCCGCAGGACAGGTTAAGCCGATTACGCGAAATACGGATAAAATTTTGGATTGACTAAATGAGAGGATGCGGTTAGTTTAATGGGCTTTATACGGACTTAAATAACCCCCAACATAAAGTTGGGGGCTTCTGGAATTTGGAAAGAAAGGGTTAAAAAGATGTTTACGACAATTACTGACATTAGGGCAAGAGAGATACTGGACTCACGAGGCAATCCGACGGTTGAAGTCGATGTAACGCTGGATGACGGCGCGTTCGGAAGAGCTGCTGTTCCATCTGGAGCAAGCACAGGCGCTCATGAAGCAGTCGAACTTCGCGATACAAAAGCAAAAAGATATATGGGCAAAGGAACTTTAACGGCAGTTAAAAACGTTAATGAAAAAATCGCGCCGGAAGTAATCGGTATGGATGCCCTTGCACAGGAACAACTCGATAAATTCATGATCCAACTGGACGGCACAAAGAATAAAGCGAAATTCGGCGCTAACGCGATTCTGGGCGTTTCACTGGCAGTTGCCAAAGCGGCGGCCAATTCGGTCGGCCTTCCTCTTTACAGATACCTGGGCGGATGCAACGCAAACGTTCTGCCTGTGCCGATGATGAATATTCTTAATGGCGGAAAGCACGCAGATAATAACGTTGATTTTCAGGAATTTATGGTAATGCCTATCGGAGCGGAAAATTTCCCGCAGGCACTGCAGATGGGCGCTGAAGTATTTCATACGCTGAAAAAAGTTCTGAAAGACAAAGGCTACAACACATCAGTTGGCGATGAGGGCGGATTTGCACCATCTCTCAAATCAAACGATGAGGCAATCGAAGTAATATTAGACGCGATAAAGAAAGCCGGCTATAAGGCAGGCAAACAAATCGCAATCGCTCTTGACCCTGCTTCCACCGAGATGTGGGACGAAAGCTCGAAAAAATATAAATTTTTCAAATCTGCACCGAATAAAAAAGTATCGTCAGACGATATGATTAAACATTGGGCAGGCTGGATTGACAAATATCCAATCGTAAGTCTTGAAGACGGCCTGGCAGAGGACGATTGGTCAGGCTGGAAGAAACTGACTGATACAGTAGGCGAAAAATGCCAGCTTGTCGGCGATGATTTGTTTGTAACTAATACCGAAAGACTTGCCAAGGGAATCGAAATGGGAGCCGCCAATTCAATCCTTATCAAGGTAAATCAAATCGGAACTCTGACTGAGACTATTGAAGCTATCAACATGGCGAAAAGAGGCGGATATACCGCTGTTATGAGCCATCGAAGCGGCGAAACAGAAGATACGATAATCGCTGATTTGGCGGTCGCGACAGGCGTCGGTCAGATTAAAACGGGTTCGGCATGCAGGACTGACAGAATTTGCAAATACAACCAGCTTCTTAGGATTCATGAAGAACTGGGCGAAGCTGCACAGTATGGTTCATTCTTGTTTGAGTAACGATGCGGTTAATCACTGATTACGCAGATTACACGGAAAAGTAAATCAATTCTAAAGCCCCCGGCGAAAAAAGTCGGGGGTTTTTGTTTGCGCGAATTTGTATTTGACACAAATATGCTATACAATTACACTTATGGTATGGGAATAGCTGAGATAATAGACAAACAAAGAGACCAGATACTTGCACTTGCGGCTAAGCGAGGAGCTTTTAACGTAAGAGTATTCGGTTCTGTAGCAAGAGGTGAGGCAACTTCAACCAGCGATGTGGATTTTCTGGTCGATTTGGAAGAAGACCGGTCACTGTTTGACCTTGGCGGTTTGTTATACGATTTACAAAATCTTCTGCATCGTAAAGTTGATATCGTTACGGAAAATGGGCTTCACTGGTATATCAAAGATAAAATAATTCAGGAAGCAAAACCATTATGAAAGATAACAAACTTTATCTAATCCACATAATGGAATGTATCGAGCACATAGAATCTTATACTGAAAATGTAGACAAAGAAGGATTTTTGAAATCATCTCTTATTCAGGATGCAGTTATACGCAACCTGCAAGTTATGGCAGAATCCACCCAACGACTTTCTGAAACATCTAAACAGACACAACCACAAATCGACTGGTTCAGAATATCAGGATTTCGCAATGTCCTTGTCCATGATTATATGGGCGTTGATTTAGACAAAGTCTGGAATATCCTCATAAAAGAAATTCCGCCATTAAAGACAGCTATTAAAGCAATGATGCAACCTTAACGAATCTTTAGGGTTGCTAAGGCGAAAGCGGCGAAAGCAGCGGCGAGGAGCCAGAAACGGACGACGACCTGAGGTTCGGACCAACCGCCAAGATGGAAATGATGATGGATCGGGGCACAGCGGAAGATTCTTTTTCCGCCGCTGTATTTGAAATAGCCGACCTGCAGGACTACGCTGGCAAGTTCCATAACGAACACGCCGCAAATAATCAGGAGCAGGATTTCATTTCTTGTAACCAATGCGCCATAACCCATCGCGGCACCGAGCGGCAATGAGCCGATATCGCCCATGAAAGTTTGTGCGGGATGGCAGTTGAACCAGAGGAAGCCCATTGTTGCGCCGAGTATCGAGGAGAAAAATATGCAAAGCTCGCCGGAGTGGGGAATGTGCGGCAGGAGCAGATAGCCTGCCCATGTCATTGTCGAAGTTCTTGTCATCGATTCGGAAGCGACGTAGCAGAGAATGGTCAGGGTCATACTTGCAATCGCGACGCAGCCGGCGGCGAGGCCGTCCATGCCATCGGTGAGATTGACGGCGTTGCTGGTGGCGGTTATGTAGAAAATTGCGATGAGGATGAAAAACCAGGCGCTGATTTGAATGCCATATTTATAGAAGGGAAGCCAAAGGCGCGTCGCATCGGGAATTTTCTGGACGTCGAAATATAAAAACGCGGCGATGAGTACCGCCCCGCCGAGCTGGAAGGCGAGCTTTTCCCAAGGTTTGAGGCCATTGCGGCTGCGGTGACGGATTTTGCTGGTGAGTTTGAGCCAATCGTCAACGGCGCCGATTCCGCCAAACCATATCATCAAGATAATCGCTTTCTGAATGAAGGGATTGTCAAGCTTTGCCCATAGGAAAGTGCCGGCCATTAGTGCGGTGAGGATAATCAGGCCGCCCATTGTCGGGGTGTTTTCTTTTTCCTTATTGAGGGCGTTTAATTTTTCGTGGTGGAATTCGGGACGGTCGCCGATTTTTTTTCTCATGAGCCAGCGTATGATGCGCGGGCCGGTGAACCATGCGACGGCGAGACTTGTGAGTGCGGCCATAATGCAGCGGAATAAAACTTCCTGCCAGGCATAAAAACCAAGTGAGCGAGTTGTGAACTCCTGCAAAAATGAAAACAGATGATATAACATATCCTTATTATTGTCCTACAAAATCCTTTAACTTTTCGAGGACCGTTTCGAAACGTTCGCTGCGAGAAGCTTTGACCAGTATTATATCGTCAGGTTTGACAAATTTGTACAGATTATCGCAGAGCTGTGAAAGATTTTCAAAAACGTTGACGGCGATGTCGTAATCGGCCATTTTATGGGCTGTTTGCGCGGTGATTGAACAGTCGCCTTTGATTGTGAGCGCCAATGGTATTTTAAATTTCGCGATTTTTTCACCGAGTTCGGCATGGAGTTTTTCGCTGTGTATGCCGAGTTCGCCCATTCTGCCGAAGATGAAAACCGGTCTTTTATTTTCCTGCTGCGAAATGAGATAGAGCGTTTCGATTGCGTTTGCCATTGAGCCGGGGTTTGCGTTGTAGCAGTCGGCGAGAACCATTGCCGAACCGAGTTTCATACATTCCATACGCATATCGACGGGTTTTATCGAAATGAGAGCATCTGCGAACTGCGAAGCTGAAAGGCCGAGACTTTTGCAGATTGTCCATGCGGCTATGGTATTTTCGACGTTCGCCCTGCCGGCAAGAGGAAGGTTGACTATAACGTTATCGATAATAAAAGTACTTTTATGGCCGGTGAGTTTTACTTCGGAAGGAGTTTCGAAAGTTTCATATTTAATTTTTTGGGTACGGCAATGGGAGACGAGTTTTTCGATTGAGCCATTGATAAAAAATTTGCAATCCTGCTGCAATCCTGCGGCAATGGACGCCTTTTCTTTTACAATAGCGTCGAGGCTGCCAAAACCTTCGAGATGGGCCGGGCAGACTGTGGTTATGAGCGCGATGTCGGGCTGGATGATTTTGGTTAGCTGCTCGATTTCGCCGGGGTGATTGCTGCCAAGTTCGGAAATGAGGATTTCGGTATCATCGGGGGCGTCGAAAATTGTGAGCGGAACGCCGATGTTGTTATTGAAACTTTTGGGCGAGGAGAAACATTTGAATTTAGATTTTAAAACGTGGCTGAGAATGTTTTTTGTGGTAGTTTTACCTGCGGAGCCTGTGAGGGCGATAACTTTGTAATTTGAATTTTGGCGGACGTATTTTGCAAGTCGGCCGAGAGCTTCGATTGTATCCTCGACGAGGAAAATCGGTTTGTCCGAACTACCGCGTGGGCTGTCCACAGGATGCCTAACGGCAAAGCCCACCCTACAGACGGCACAGACGGCGCCATTCTCGAAAGCCTGGGTTATGAAATTGTGGCCATCGTGGTTTTCGCCTTTGATGGCGACAAAGACGCAGCCGGGAGTTGCTTTGCGGGAATCGATGCAGACGCTAAAGATTTGAGTTTTCGGGCAGACACGCAGGTCTGCCCCTATACTTAAAATTTCAGCAAGTTTTTTGATATCTAAAGGTATCACGTTTTAGACTAAGCTCGGTGAAGACTGCAAACATTCTGCTGCGGTTTCGATGTCGCTGAAATGCTGTTTTTCGGCACCGATGATTTGATAATTTTCGTGACCTTTGCCGGCAATGAGAACGATATCGCCGGATTTGGCATCGCAAATAGCGTCCTCGATAGCTTTTTTCCTGTCGGGCTGGATGGTGATGTTCTCGGCCTGCGGATTAGTGAAGCCTGCGAGGACGTCTTCGATAATCGACATCGGTTTTTCCGAGCGAGGATTATCGCTTGTTACGAAAATACGATTGGCATATTGCTGGGCAACCTGTGCCATTCGAGGGCGTTTTGTTTTGTCGCGGTCTCCGCCGCAGCCAAAGACGGTAATCAGCCGACCTCTGCATAATGGCTGGAGAGTCGAAAGAACGTGCTTTAGAGCATCATCGGTATGCGCGTAATCGACGAGGACTGTAAAATCCCTTTTTGAGGGGACTTTGTGGAGCCTGCCGGGTACTACGTCTAATTTTGAAAGGCCTTTTGCGATAGTTTTGAGGTCGAAGCCTGCGCCGAGAGCTAAACCAGCGGCGGCAAGATGGTTACTCAAATTGTGCTCGCCAATGAGCGGCGAAGAAACGCGTGCCTTTTCGCCTTTGTACAGGATGTCAAAAACGGTTCCGTTAATGTCCATCGATATTTGTTTTATGGTTAAATCGGCGGGCGCTGAAAGGGAATAGAAAATTCTGTTGGCCTTTGTGGCGGCGGCGACCTGTTCGCAAACGGGGTCATCTTTATTAATTATCGCAGTTGAGTCTGGTGAAAGATTTTCGAAAAGCCTCAGCTTGGCGGCGAGATAGGCTTCCATTGTTTTGTGATAATCGAGGTGGTCGCCTGTAAAGTTTGTGAAGGCGGCGGCGGTAAAGTCGATTCCGGCAAGGCGATTCTGCTCGATTGCGTGAGAACTGGCTTCCATAATCATATACTGGGAACCGGCGACAGCCATCTTTTCGGCGTAGGAGGCAAGCTCGAGGGCATCAGGGGTAGTCATTTTGGACTCGATGTTGTCCCGGCCATCGCCCAAGTCAATCATTACTGTTCCAATGAGGCCGCATTTTTTTCCGCTGTTGGAAATTATCGAGCGAACCATATATGTCGTGGTCGTCTTTCCGTTGGTTCCGGTAACCGCGAGATTCACAAGTTTGCTGTTAGGATAATTATAATAGGCTTGTGAAAGAAGGCCGAGAGCTTTTGTTGTGTCGTCCGTTTGGATTACCTCGGCGGATGCGACTTGTGCGGGCTGCTGGGTAACGATGTAACGTGCACCAGAAACGGCGGCGAGGCCAATAAAGTTGTGGCCGTCCATCTTAGAGCCTTTAACGGCAACGAAGATATCGCCCTGGCGAATGTTTCGTGAATCGCTGCAAACACGCGGCCGCCAAACGAGCGGTTTTTTCTCAACGAGTTTTAATAATTGTTCAAGTGTCATAGCTATATTTAACATACGTTTTTGTTCAATATCAACAATAAATAATGTATAATTTAAAAAATGCCTGACAAACGAAAACATAGAGGGTCAAATCCGCAGGATAATGAGTTGTTCAGCGGTGAAAATATCCCCCTGCTGCAACAGGGGTCGGCAGATTACTCACTACTTCTAACAAAAAATTATCCACAAAAGGCTTCGCTGAAACTTGTCGGCGATAAGTTCGCACTTACCGACCGCCAAAGACTTGCGATAATGCGAAGCTGCTGTTCGAATCAGGACAGAGAATTTAGAATTGCGAGGCAAGTGCAGCAACCGGCCGGGGAAATGGTAATTATTGACGGCTATAATGTGCTGATAACGATTGAGGCGGCGATGAGCGGAGCGTTTATTTTCATCGGCCGGGATGGATGCTTTCGGGATTTGGCTGGGTTGCATGGGACATACAGGAAAGTTTCGGAGACAATTCCGGCAATCAAACTTATCGATGAAAGTCTTAAAGAATTGAAAACAGGTGGAGTCGAATGGCTTTTGGATAAGCCGGTTTCGAACAGCGGGAGATTGAAGAAGATTATCGAGACGGAAACAGGCCGAGAAGTAAAACTATTCGATAATCCGGACGGCGAGCTGAAGAGAAGCGATAAAATTGTCGTTAGCAGCGACAGTATTGTTCTTGCCGGCTGTAAAAGATGGTTTAATCTGGCTTCGTACATCATCACCAACAAACAACTGAATGCTAAAATAATTGACCTTTCGCGGTAGTGGTAAATATTTATTTATTGGCAAGGCCCCATAATCTGTCCTGTTATGGATGCTTTTTCAGTTTTTAGAATTTATAAACAGTATTTCAAGCCATTGAGCTTTAAAAGGAACTCTGTTTATGCTATATTATAGTATGCTTTGCTTCAAGGGCGGGAAATCTCGGTGCTTCTTATTAATTATCTCACTGGCAGTCTGGCTATTAATCGGCAGAATTTTGCTTGGTTTGAATTCGTTAATTGACCTGATTCATTTCGCATCGGTTCCGCTTGCGGCAACTTATCTGTTCGTTTTTAAACCTAAAATCAAAAAAAAGAACGCTACATCCTGCTGTATTTATTTTTTCATGCTTGTGCTTCTTGCCGCGATATATTTCATCACTTTTTCAATGACAATACCCGATGTTCGGATTCACTGGGGAGAAGTTTTAATCGCAATATATTTTCTGACTTCAATTTACGCAATTTTCTGGATGTTTGATAAATTTATGAAGGGAGTTATAAATTTTCTTTTTGCAGGGATTAAAAACAAAACTGCATTGGCTTTTACGAAAATTACAATCAATTTAGCAATTTTGATTTTTGCTGCGGCCCCCTACCTCGTATCTTTTTTTATAACACACTGGATTAAATTCGCAGATACGGATAATCCAAAAACTCTTGAAGGCACCAAATACAGCCGCGTAAGCTTTTGTTCAAATGACGGCACTGAGCTGAAGGGATGGTTCGTATCCTCTGACAATATGGTTTCTGAATCGACTGTAATAATTGTTCCGGGCAGAAGTGCAGCGAAAAATCTATTTTTGTCTTATGCAAAAATTCTAAGCGGGAATAATTATAACGTACTTATATTCGATATGCGAGGTAATGGCGGAAGTAACGGTCATAAATACAGTTTTGGGGTCAATGAAATAAACGATGTAATCGGGGCGGCGGATTATATTCGGAAAAGCCGGCCGGGGTACAGCAATTATATATTCGGATACGGAATCAATGAAGGAGCATCGGCATTAATCGCGGCGGCGTCGGTGGATGAACGTTTTACGGCGATAGTGAGCGATAATGCGTGCGGATATGATATTACAATGCCGGGGTGGCTGGCAGGAAGGATGCCGGGATGGCTTGAAAAAAGCCTTTTATCGATGACAAAAACCTTTGTGCATATCGATATAGGGCAGCCGATACCGGGGACAGAAGGATTGTATGAGAAAATATCTCAAATCAGTCCAAGCCCGATCCTGGTGGCGAACAGTTTGCGGAACAATAAATCGAGCAGGCATAAAACGATAGAACTTTTTTCGAAGGCAAAAGAACCAAAACAACTCTGGCTTGCACCTTCTGAGGAAAACGAATACGCAGACAGCCAATATTTTTTAAATATATTGGAAACATTCGATAAAGGGAAAATTAAACAACAAACCGGCAGATGGCGAATCAGCAAGCAATAATAAGTGTATTACCATTGGGCGGCAAAATCGCCAAAATCAATAAAATTCACAGTTCCATCCTTGTATAAATCTGCTCCATCGCAATCATTATATGAAACGCAATTGCTGTAAAGCCACCAGCTCGCAAAATCTGATAAATCTTCTAAAGAAACATATTTTTCGATGCTGACAGAGCTTGTGGTGTTTTTCCGGATATTAACTTTCGCTACGACGGCTGTTTTTGTTCCGCCGGCATAATCGTACTGTGCTTCTATGTCGCCTCCAATGAGGCGGTAATTTCCTTTTTTCATCAGAAAGCGAACTCGGCCATTGTAAAAATCCTGCGGAAGATCATTAATAATTTCGGCAGTGTTTGAAATCTCTGTGCCGTTGTTGGCAAAAGCGAAGGTTGAACGGACTTTTCCGGGGTTGCCCCAATCGCCAAAGAGTCTGAAAACATCGATATTGTTGACGTGAGATGATGCCTGCATACAATTCCATCCGGTTTGAGTTCTGCGGAAATCGTAAAATCCGCTGCGCTGATAATCCTGGCCTGTGCCGCTTGAATAAACAAGGTAAGGTGTGGTCTGCAATGTGCGGACTGCGTGATTGTGGCCTACAAGGGTCAAATTGCATGGATTGGAAGAGCCTGCGACAGTTGTCCAGCCGCTAAGACCATCGTAGTAATGCTGAGTGATGAGTCTGTATTTTATATTTTGATTTGCGTAAGCGGCGGCATAGTCGTTTTTGGCCCAATTGAGAAATTCATTGCTCGACCATTCATTTGTGAGGACATAAAAGGACCCCATATTGAAAGAAAAACTTCGCTGGCCGAATTCCTCTTCGTAAGCATTGCGCCATTCGTTTACAGAAACATAATCTGAAAAACCGATGTCATGATTGCCTGTTGTTACGAGAGTCGGGACTTTATATTGCGAAAGAGCAGTGAGATACATTCTGCACCTGTTGCGGGCTTCGGTCATGCCGGACCAACTTGATGCATCATAATATATTACTAAATTATCGCCTGTATAAACAACAAAGCGAGGATTTATAAGATTTATAACAGGAACTGCCCAGCCCATACTTTCCGTACTGCCATTTTTATACGTAGGATGCGAATTGCCGTTGGCAGCGATGGCTGAAAATGCAGTAACATGCTGGTCGCTGGTGTGCAGTATATAAAAATCAGATTCAAAGTCGCTTACGATGTTAACGGATCTATTGGCTATATCAGAACCTGCGGTTGTGTGAGTGATATTGAGATCCATCAGTTCCGGGGGAATATTCGCGGACACTGAAATAGTCAGTCTCCATCCAGATTCTGTATTATGGTGAATGGTTGAATAAACGGCAGAGAGCACGGTGCATGGCCAGGCAAGTAAGTCATTATTTAATGAAGCAGACCATCCATTAGCGTTCAAACTGGAAAGAGCACGTACCTCGGCAACGAAAGTTCCCTCGGGTTGCATGAAAGCTGTATTATGCGGGCGCGGAACCCATATATCGATTGCTGCCTCGGCCAATGGGGTGACAGCAGCTATAATCAGGAATAAAATTATATATCTAAAAAACGTCATTTTGGTGTTTTCGTCATAAGCATAAACAATCTTTGCATTATAGCAAAATTCTGCTATAATATGTTTTCAAATTTTGCTTGATTTAATTTAAAACTATTTTAAATTATAACTCCTTTACAAGCAATGATTTTGGAGAGGTGGCCGAGAGGCTGAAGGCAACGGTTTGCTAAAACTTCAATAAATCTTCATTATTTTGTAACCATCATATATTTCAGCACTTAGCAAATGGTAAATTTCGCATCTTTTAGAAGATATCGCATCTATTGGTTGTAGTACGGTTGTAGTTTCCTGAAAATGAAATTTTATATTTGAGTAAGCCAATATCTATACGGTGATGTCATTTTCTGGCTTTTTGAATCACGGGCCAAAGACGTTTGCGCAAATCATCTATCACTTCCGCTAATGTCAATTTAAAATCGGAAAGATTGCTACGATTCAAAAAAAGCTTTCCATTGTATTTCCTTTACACCATCTTCCAAAAAATCTGTAGTAAATGCTATGGGCAATTCTTCCGGCAATGCAATCTTGCGTCTATCAAATGTTGCCCGGATAGCTTTTGCCACAAATCGTCATCCAGATTCATATGATTTAGCAAAATATATATATCCTAAAAATCTTTCATTCTGCTATTCATAAATCCGTGCACTACCATCGCATTAAATTTCTCAGCAATCACGGTTGCCGGATGATAAGCCCTTAATCTCGGTGCTGGCAAATCGGGTATTTTCGGGTATTCAATTTTTGGAGCAGGCGTCACAGCATCTCCAAAGCCAACATCTATTTGAACCGGAATTCTTGCGTTGTTAAGAAAACCTCGCAATCTAATTCTTATTCCAAAATATTCCTGATCATCACGGATGTCATCTGTTCTTATCGAATCGGAATCAAATTTCAAACTATCGGCATCAAATGAACTATTACAGGCATCAGTAAATATTTGTTTTAGCCCTTGATGATTTAGATTACCAAGCCCAAGTAAGTCAACATCTCTGGTTGGTCGTCCTGAAATTTCGTTCCATATTTGAAAAAGCATCGCACCTTTCAAAATAAATTTATCTGAATGATGAGAGAGCATTAATTCTATAAAGAATGCGTTCCAATCCATATCTTGTCAGTATAGTATTAAAATCCTCTCCGGTCTTATCCCGGACGTTCAACAAACGCTGATGAATGGATTTCGCTATATCGGTCTTTTTCATCTGCTCATTTCCAGATAAGGCCGCATTATGTTGGTCATCCGACAAATTTTTGCATATTTCCAGATTTCATCACGTGTTGCTTTCTTTTGATGCAAACAATCAATCAATGCTTCACGAGCAACGTCAAGACCAATCTTATTTCTAAACTTAAAACAATTTACAACCGTTTTAGCCGGACAGTAAACGCGAACTGAAATTCCTTCCTTTTCATAAGTTTCAACACCTTCTGAAAAGGCCTCGCCAGTTAGTTTTACAATACGGATATTGGGCAACTTAGGCTTTGACGCGTTCTTTTCTATGGCCACCCATGTTTCATGTTTCAAATGGCATTTGCGTTGTGATTTCATGGAATTGCAGTGCAGAGAGAAGGCATATAACACTGCGAGGCGATGATACCATAATTTTTGCAAATGCCTCAAATGTCAAATACTGCCCGGCAAGTGTATATACCCCACGAGCAACTCGACGAAGATCACCTTTGTTCACCATATAATACAAGGTCGTTCTTGCAATGCCGACTTTTTTAAGGTCTGCCGCAGAAACTGTGCCTTTTTCTTTATAATGTTTATTATTGTTTCACGATTCATAATCTATTCCAACATACCTTAACTCCCTACATATTAGCAAATAGGAGCAAATGTTAAGCATTTGCGATGTCTGTCCAAATGCGTTGCAAGTCATATTCTATACATTCTAAGGCAAGAAAACCTCTATACGTAAGTACTTGTCAGCAAAAGAACTATAAAATTATAAATTGGCTATCGCCAATCACCGACCTCCGGGTTATTGAGTTCCAAATTCACATATCGTAAGTATTTGTCAATAAATGATTAATGATTGCACAACAAAGACTTATGTATCCTGACTGTAGCCGAACCGAAGGCCAACAGTAGCCTAAAGGTACATGGCTGTTGCAAATCTGTTGCAAATTAAAGACTCGGATTAACCTGTTTTGTCAATTGTTGTAAGGCTCTTTATTCATTAAAATTCAATTTACAGGGACTAACGATTTCCCTATGTCTTTGAGAAACTCCAACAGTTTTTTTGTTGAAAATTTCAGGTTGTTCTCTATGTATCCAGCGACCACTGTTATTTACTACAACCAAATCGGCCCAATGCATATCTTTGGTCGATAGTTTTTTTTAGAGGCTCGACTTTTTCAAACATTCGGTTTTTAGAGCCAGAACCAAATACCCTCAAGGGGAGTCGAACCCCTTCGAGAAAATAGCCAACCAATTATCAATAAAGAACTTACGAAAAAGAATAATATTGTCTTTGCCAATAGCTTGAACATTCTAATTCAAAACAATCCTGAGTTAAAGAAAATAGTTGCTGTTTGGCCCAAATTACCGGAACATATCAAAACAACTATTATAACGTTGATAACTATGAGTCAAAACTCTTCATAGGCAAGATCAATAAGCAACAATATCAAAGTAGTTGCAAATCTGTTACAAGGCATATTTTAGACATTTCAAGACTATAAAGCCTACAAACATAAGTACTTGTCAGCAAAATTATTATAAAATAGTAAAATCAGACTCACAACCAACGACCTCCGGGTTATGAGTACAAAACCATGTTTTGTAAGTATTTGTCAATAAATGATTAATGATTGCAGAAAAAAGAGTTATGACGCTGACCGTAGCGTGACCGAAGCGCAACCGTAGCCCAACCGTACATGGCTGTTGCGCATTTTGTTGCGCGCCCCTTGGCTTGAGTTGATCCTTAAACAATCTTTTGGTCTGATAAATTAATATTAAAGCTATTCATCACATCGCTTTCTGACAAACATTTTTCTTTTGTCTGGTACGAGTCCCTAATCCGAGTCTTGTATCGCCCATCGGATATCAATTCGCATAGCCTCGCGTATCGTCGCATGCTCTCGCAACCCTTCGCAAATAAAGGCTTAAATACGATTTCTAAAATTTCAATTGCGAGACCTTGCGAGCCCTCGCGGCTGTATGCTGCATCGCCTGGTGCAGCGCGTTTTTTTCGGCGCTGCAGTGTTGCGACAAGATTGGTCGGATATTGTTCAAAAATTATTATGAATGCATGCCACCGTCCATGAGGATGTTTTCGCCGTTAATATAAGCGCTTGCCTGGGAAGCTAAAAACACAACAACTCCTTTAATGTCATCATTATTCGCTAAACGTCCGGCAGGGACTTTTTTTGTATAATTCTTCAAAAACTGTTCGTGTTGATTCGCGAAGATTCCGCCGGGACTGATTGAATTGACTCTTACCTTTTTAACCGCAAGGACACGACACAAATAACGAGTAAGAGTAAATATCCCGCCTTTGTGGAAGAAATAATCCGGCGGAGGAACATCCCAGCCGGTACCTTCATAATTCGATAAATCAGGTCCGAACATACCCATCATCGAGCATATGTTTACAATCGAGCCGCCACCTGACTGGCCAATCAAATCTGCCATTTCGCGTGTGATGTCGAACATTCCGGTTGCGTTTACGCGCATAGATTCACTAAACTGTTCGAGCGGAGAGGTATAAGTTTTCATCGGGCGAAGGACAGCATTATTAACAAAAACATCAAGACGGCCAAATTTTGCTTTTATTTCTTCCTTGAGCTTGATAATCGAATCATGATTTGTCTGATCAACATACATTACCGTGATATCAAGCGGAGCATTGTTCTTCATCTCGTTTACGACTTTGTTTGCATCATTAACGAAAGGCGAGACTGTGATAACTTTGCCGCCTGCTTCGGCCAGAGCTTCTGTTATGCATCTTCCATATTTGCCTTCCCCGCCTGTGATAAGGCATACTTTATTTTTCAAACTCAATAATTCGTTAACGTGCATGTTATTTTCCTTTGTAAATACTTTGAGATTCGCTTTGAGGTTGTGAGGATTTATTGAAAGCGGCAACTATCGGATTGAAATAACCGCTAAGGCCAACTACATCAGCACCTACACTGACAAATTTATAACCCATATCGATAAGCTCCTGCAAATTGCCTGCAGAGCCAACTGTGCCGGCGAATTTTCCTTTTTTATTTGCAACATTCGCTATTCTTTTGCGAGTTTCGGCAATCAATGGATTATCCCATTTGCCGGGAGTTCCAATTCCCTGGCTGAAATCGCCGGGGCCGAAAAATATCATATCGATGCCCTCAAGTTCACAGATTGCTTCAAGGTCGTTTAGCGGCTCCGGGTCTTCAATCTGCACAACAACAAAACGCTGCTCATTTGCTGTTTTGATATATTCATTAAAATTTACAAGGCAATATGCACCATCGGCATTGCCGCCATCAACTGCCCTGCGGCCAATTGGATGAAAACGAGTCTGCCAGACAACTTTTTTGGCATCTTCAAGGCTCATAACGTGCGGAACCATAATACCTGAAGCGTCCGCTTCCAATGGCTGTATATGCGAACTATATGAGCCTCTCGCCACGCGAACCATCGTATCGCAATTATGAATTTTTGCGGCACGGATTTGATTTTCTATCGTTGACCAGTCTGCCGGCACATGTTCCATATCGATCCAAACACAATCAAAACCGCATATGGCGGCTATTTCTACAACACGTGGGTCTGCCAAGTTGATTTTAACACAACTTGCAACCTGACCGGAACGAAGTTTATCTAACACTCTGCTTTTACGCATCTGCATTTAATTATCCTTTATGATCAATATTATATTGCTACTTTAAAAACAATTTTATGAACTTTCGATTCACTAACGGCTGTGCGGCAAGGTAAATGCCCATCCTGTGGGAAAAGAATACAGAAAGTTCCTTTGGTCATAAATATCTCGCTGAATTTTTGCGGCAAATCATACATAGCAGCTTCATCTGTTTCATTATATGCCGATGCAATTCTGCATATAGAAATATCTTCAACAAAAATACTTTCGCAGCCATCAACTACAAACTGAATATCTATATATTTTTTATGTGCTTCCATTTGGCCTTCGTTTCGAGGCTTTGTTGTGTATCTCTGGACAAGATAATACAAATTCGTGCCATCGACTTCATTTTTTCCATCCGGCGATTTGCTGATTTCTTTTGCGGCCAGCACTTCCAAAGCTTTGGCAATACGGGGTGAAATACTGCTGTATAATTTTGCATTTTCGATTTTGTCGACTATCATATTTTCTCCAAAATAAATTTACTTTATAATTTTACTTTACACCAATTTATATCTACACCGGCTGAATCGCCCGCGTAATAAACAATTAATATTTCCTTATCGTTCAATTTGCATCCGCTGGGCAGTCCATACGACCAGTTTGTCATTTCGACTAATTGATCATTTAAGTTTGTTTTGACAGTTGCAGCTTTTTTATTATCGTAAATAATCAAAGCCTCGGCCGCATTAAAATCTTTCCCAAAATTATTGGTTAGGTATAACTTTATTGTATTTGTAAAATTGCGGTCAACAGCGACAACCGCAAAAGTATCTCCATCGATCGGAATCGGCCAAGGCTGACCTACTATTTTCGTTTTTTCAGGCCTTGTCCAATTCTCACCAAAATCTGTTGAGCTGCTTAAATAAGCATTCAATTCCTTATTATTGACCGCATCATAAGCCCAGAATAAATCTACCAGCTTTCCTCTGCCAAGATTTGCAATACGATGATCCCAGTAATAAATTTTACATTCCGGGTCATGGGCAACAATCTTATATTTCGGCCATGTTTTGCCGCCATCGTACGAAACAAAATAACAGGCTTTATGAAGCCAAACACTTTCATCATCGTAGGACTTGCTTGTTTCAAACGGCAAAATTAAACAACCGCTTTCAAGCCTATGAACCGGCCCCATAACCGGTGTAGGAATTGTGCCTAAATCGCCCTTTTCGATTGCTTTGAGCTTAGACCATGTTTTACCATTATCTTCTGAAAAACTTATGCAAGCCTCTGTCGGCAACAGACCGCCAGTTTTCGCATTAAAAAATTCCAGCGAAGAATCATCATAATGGTCGCACCAGAGAATGCCTGCGATAAGTTTGCCGGACTGTAATTCTGAAATATACGATAAATGCAGGACACCTTTTTTACCATTGAGAGTTGGATCGAATACAGCTTCTGCCTGCGACCATGTCAGGCCATTATCATTCGAGCGACTTATCAGCGATTTTGAATCGATTCCGTTTTTTACCGAAGCGGCCTGAAAGGAAACGATTAAATCACCGTTTGAAAGCTTTACTGCAAAAGGGAAACAGCTTTTTGCAAGTTCTGAATTTGGGCTGCCTTTGAACACTTTGCCTTGATTGATAATATGCATCTTAATATTTCCCATATTTTTCCACAAGTTTAGGCAGCATTTCAATCTTGTGCCATGGTGCATCCGGCGGAACCTGATCGCCTGCCGCCATAAAAAGTTTATATGATGTATGTCGCGTTTCAAGCCATTGGCAGACACAATTTTCAAACTCTTCATCGGTTGCGCCAGCGCCGAAAATCGTAGCGGGAATACCGCCCGAAAGGATTATATCATTGCCTGCTTCTGCTCTTGCCTGCTGCGGAGTCAGAGCAAACATTGGAGCAGGAGTAGCCGCGTCAATGCAATCAATGCCGCAGTGTGCAAAAGTTTTCAGGCATCCTTTCATTTCACCATCAACATGAACAGCGAGAAACTTCCCTTTTGCGTGAACACGGCGAGCAACTTCGGTATAATAGCTGCGGCTATATTCATTGAACATATTTGGATTTTGGACGTTTGAATCAAAATTATCGCTGATAAATAAAATTTCAAAGGGGCCATCAATTATCGCATCGAGAATTCTTAAATTACATGCGTTGATGGAATCGATCAGATTTTTAACCCTGTCAGGTGCATCGAACATCGCCATGCAGGTATTTTCAACGCCAAAATTCCTGGAAATTAAATACCCTAGTCCGGAATAAGGCAACTGGCAATAAATAACTCCGAGTTCGCCCAAGGCATCTAGCCACATCTGGTATCTGTCCCAGCGTGGTTTTACTTTGTAGCGATCCATAATATATGCGATTATTTCAAAATCGTTAACTGATTCTATGAGATGTTTTTTTATATTGTAAGAATAACTCACATCTGCAAAAACACGTTCTTCTTCAAGGCTGCCGAGCGGGGTCGAAACTTTTCTGTGATAAACACCGGCAGAATCCGTCCATGCTTTATCGCTGATAGAATCATCGTCGAAATAAAGATCGAAGAAACTGCCCATTTCGACATAAGAAACGACTTGAAGCTGTTTGTGCAGTTCGACTAATTTTTGGTCGACTCCTTTAAAGCCGGTGAGGTCAAACGGTATTTTATAATTTGCTTTATACCAATGTGATAAATCAAGCAATAACGGAACCTGGTCAGGTTCTTTGCCAGCGTAAACAGATAAAACTCTTTGACGTGGGGTCATTTTTGTTACCTCAATAAAATTGTTTTTCCGCCCTGCTCAAGGCTCTCTTTACCCGCTATGAGTGTGCGAATTATGTTTTCAGTTTTACTAAATTCCAATCTTGATTTGCCCTGCTGAACCGAACGAACAAATTCAATAATATTATTGCGAAACATTGCATACCAGTTTTTGTATTCAATTAGCCGCCAGCCGGTTTGGCCAAATATCGAAATCTGGAATGTCGGTGTTATATCATAAAAAAGATGAACCGTGGCAAGCAGGCCGTTTTCAAATCCAATATAAACTATATCTTTATGCGTTGAGCTGATATGCTTTACGCTGACAGCTTTGGGATCCTCAAGCAACGCAAAGAGTCCTTCAAGCATGTGAACGCCGTACTTTGGCCAATCCTTTTTGCCAACTGCGGTGGCAAGTTCAATTTTGCCAAGAGATGCAAAGTCCGTTTTAATTGTCTGACTTTCTGTCGCATAACGCATAGACGAACAGGACATAATCAATTTATCTTTAGCAGCCTCCTGCTTGAAATATTCCAAATCTTTTATTGTAATCGCAAGAGGCTTATCAATAAATAAGGGAATATTTGCATCTAGGAAAGGTTTTGCCATAGCTACATGATTTTCAGGATCATCTCTTGTAAGCATTACAGCATCAACTTTGCCAATCATATCTTCAAGGTTATCGACAACTCTATCTATCAAACACGCTTTTGCGATATGCTCCGAAATTTTTTTATCTTGTGCCCAAACACACGTTACTTTTGCGTGTTCAATGCCGAGAGTGTCTTTATTGGCATTGAGGTACACAGGTATTCCCGCGTAGCCGCAATTTGCCATTTCTGTTTCGTTGTATTTTCCATTAACGATGGCAGACCATGAATATGGATGGCCATTGCCTTCACTCATTCCAATAACACCAAGTTTTAACATTTTCGCACCTATTTCAGCCAGCCATTACGGTCCCAATTTGCAAGATTAAGAAAATCGGGGTCAGGATATGCTAAGTTCTTTAATTTCTCTAATAATGATTTGTCTAAACAATTTCCATTTGCCAAAGCGACGGCTTTATTTAAAAATTCCATTTTGTCAATACCTATCAGTACAGATGAAACATCTGGAAATGAAAGTACGAATTTAGTAGCCAAATCTGATAGTAGACTATTGTCGCTATCAAGCAATTTTAAATATTTTTTACGATATTCAGCCACCTTATTCAGCTTTTCATGGCTAAGGTCGATTCCGGCATCAGTCAAAATACCCCGCATTAGAACCGAACGCACCATAATGCCAATTCCGCTTTGTCTTGCAGATGGAAACAATAGAGCAGCGCTTTGATCCATTAGATTGAAAGCTAATTGCACCACATCCCATCTGCGGTCATCGCAAACAATTTTGAAATCACTTGTACCGTAAATCGAAACACCAATAGAGCGAACATATCCTTTTCGCTTAATTTTTTCAAAATTATTGGCGACTTCATCGTTTTTCAGAATCTCTGTATCAGCACTGTGTACAAGATAAACATCAATATAATCTGTTCTCAACATTTTAAGGCTTGTGTTTAGAGACTCTTCAACAAATTTTTGCAAAATCATGCCATTTCGGACTTTGCCATCGGGTAAACGCAAATGAGGGCACTTGGAGGATAAAACAACTTTATCGCGAATTCCATCAAATGCCATACCCATACGTTCTTCAGAACAGCCGTACATACGAGCGGTATCGAAAAAGTTTATTCCTGAATCCACAGCCGCTTTAAGCAAACTAATTGCTTCATTTTCAGGCATTAAATCTTTATGAACGCCGTAAGGCAAACCAATTTCAACTCCGCCAAACGCAAGTTCAGAAACTTTTATTCCAGTTTTCCCAATTAAGCGTTTATTCATTTCTTATACCAATCGTTTAAATCCAACCTGCCGAACAGGGCATTTAAGCATTATATCAACATTATTTCCATCAATAGCTTTTTTAATTATCTCAAAAGTCTCATCTGCTGCCGCAAGCACAATATCAATATCCTTGTCAGTATGTGTAAAACAGGTATAAACGACACCGCTGACATAAATGCCGCGAGCAATCATCTCCTGCATATAAAGAGTAAGAATCTTGCCGGCATCATTCCCATAATCAAATGAAACAGCGAAATCGCAGCCATGCCCTGAAATCTTTATATTAACTTGATGTTTACGACCAAGCTCTTCAAGGCCGGTTATCAAGTGATGTCCGATTCGGTCAATAGTTGCAATAACAGGCTTTGTACGGATTTCATTTAGCGTCGCAATACCTGCTGCTAATGTGGTAGTATCGCTCCAATATGTACTGCTTATAAAATTATCCTCTTGAGAAGACATAATCTCACGTTTACCTGCCACAACCGATAACGCATAACCATTGGCAATCGCTTTGGCATAAGTTGCTAAGTCCGGTACTACGCCAAAATATTCCTGTGCGCCGCCAGGAGCGAGACGAAAACCGGTAACAACCTCGTCAAAAATCAAAACGCATTTATGCTCATCAGCAAGTTGGCGGACATTTTCAAGGTAACCTTTTTCAGGTTTTTTAAAACGGGTAGGCTCCATAATAATGCAGGCAACTTTATTTTTATTCTGTTCCAGCATTTGTTTGAGATTATCAATATTATTATACTCAAATGGAATGCATGTTCCCGCTAATTGTGTCGGCACGCCTTTGGCACTGATGCCGGGACGAAGATGCTGATTGAGATTGGATTCTGAGGTTAGATTTGCCGCAAGATACCAATCCTGCCAACCATGATAACCGCAGAACAGCACAATATCCTTACCTGTAAACCCTCTGGCAATTCGCACTGCAACAGCGTCCGCTTCTCCGCCGCCTTTGCAGAATTTAACCATTTCGCCGCAAGGAATCATCTGCTTTATGACATTTGCCATTTCAATTTCAAGGGGATTATTTATGCTGCCGAGAATGCCTTTATCAATTTGTTTTTTTACAGCATTATCAACCACATCATAACAATAGCCCAGCGAAATAGGACCAAACGCAAGCGCAGTATCTATAAATTCATTACCGTCAACATCCCAGAAATGACCGTCTTTTGCTTTTCCAAAATAAATAGGGGCTTGTCCAAAAGGGCCCAGTTCCGGCCGACGGCTGAAAAGCTGTGTACCGTACGGAAACAACTGTTGCGCCTGTTTGTACAATTCAAATGATTTTTGAAACTTGTTATTTTCTTTCATATAATCTCTTTAAGAAATTAATAACCTGATGATTTTTTATCAATATATTTGGTTGCCATAAACTTTTTAATAGCATTCTGAATTTTTTCAGGGACGGTTGGTTTATAATTCGCAACCAAATCCAAGGCCTTTTGATGTGCTTTTTCATAAATCCCGGGACTGGGGTCAGAATAGCCTCCTGTGAGATCAAAATATTCGGTATTAAAAAATTCATCGCCTCTAAGCAAGTCCATTGTCAATTTCTCGGTCATATAAGTTCCGCCAGGGCCTACATCAACGATTGAATCATATCCAAGCTTATAATCACTCATATCAACTCCGCGGGCAAGATATTCCGCCATATCAAGAAGACCGCATTGCATAATAATCTGTTCCTGACTCATTCCATTGGCGTTACCCATTGAGCCAACGCCGCCAAGTATATTTTGGCCATTAGCAACTGACGCCAACATGTATGCGAAACTTTCTGCACCATTTTGCATATCAGCTAAATGAGTAAGTGAACCGCCAGTTTCACCAGAAATTGGAAGGTTATAAAATTCGCCCATTTGACATGCGATTGTTTTCCAAAGCATCTTTTCAGCTTTATAATAAAGGTCATGGCCGCTTCTGAAATCTGTTACAGATGGGCCAATACCATAGAAAGCCGGGTGGCCGGGTTTATATAATTGTGCAATCAAAACTGGTATCAATGCCTCAACATTTGCCAGCAAAGCAGTACCTGCAACAGAAAACGGAGAAGTTATTCCAGCCATAGGACATACTGTTGAAATTATTGGATAACATCTTTCCATCGCCATTTTCATTATTTCGATATTCATTCCATGAAGCTGCAATGGCGTAGTAACGGCCATAGCAACACTCATAAGCGGCGTTGTTTTCACATCCAAGCCGGCAGTAGATGCAATAACTTCGAACACATCAAACCAATCCCTGCAATTCTGCTCGCTTGTAGGATATATCATGACATGTTTGGTATGATGACAAAGAAAAACTTCCATTGTTTTATAATAAGAGTCCGGCTCTGGAATGTCACTTACCGGAAACTGCATCCTCATCATTGCATTGATTCTATCGAGAGATTCACCAATTATGGTATGCCTGCGGACATCCTCAAGCGTCGGAAGTCTTTTGCCTTTTTCAAAATCGTTTATAAACGGGTCAAGAATAAGGGATTGATAATAACGATTGCTGCCGCCAACAGTCATTTGCTTGCCATTCAATCCTGTTTCAATAGCAACTGCGGGCGCATTAGAAAGCAATTCTTTAAACAAGCTGAAAGGTATTTTGACTATTTGGTCAGAATACGAAACGATCGCACCTGCCTTTTTAAGGCGATTTAAAGTCTCATCATGCGTAACCTTAAAACCAACATTTTCAAAGATATCTAAGGTTTTTTTATGTAAATGCTCAATTTCTGCCTGAGATAAAGTTTTTAACACTAAATTCGACATACTTGCCTTTTTAATATTATGTTATCTAAATATTGATATTTTAGTTAACCAATATAATTAAAAAAATATACTATTTTTCCATTAAATCAAGCCCTGATGACAGCAGTTTAAGCATCTTTGGAAGATTCTTGCTTTTTAGTGCGTCAACAATAACGATATGATCTTTAACATCAGAAATCAACTTATCTCTATTGACATCCGATGTGATATTCTTTGATAAAGGAAGATTTGCTGCCTTATAAATAAATTCTAGTTTATTATTATGCGCTGCTTTTATTAGCCTTTCATGAAACTTCAAATCAGCTTCACCAATTCCCATCAGATAGCCATTTTCAGACATTATTCTTAGATGTTCACAAATCTTCTCAAGCTCTGCAATATCGTTTTTAGTTGCACGTTCAATGGCAAATTTCGCAGCCGCCTGTTCAAGGACTAATCGTATCTCATTCAAGTCCTTCATCTCGACTAAAGTAAATTCTTTTACAAAAAAGCCGCCTTTTTCGCCTGCAACAAGCAGTCCTTCGCCGAGTAAACGCGAAAATGCCTGGCGAACATCAGCCCTGTTGACATTCAGATTTTCTGCCCATACACGCTCAATAAGTCTTTTTCCCGGCTCTAAAGTACGGGAAATAAGCTTCTCGCGTATTTTTTCATAAGCTAATTGTGCCTGATTTTGCTTCGCCATTTATCTATATTATACTTAAGAATATTAGTTAATCAAGTGTTATTTTTTTGGTTGACAATTTATGGCCAATATGATTAATTATAATTGGTTTTTAAGGAGTTTATAGTGAAAATAACAGACGTAAAAACAATCTTATTAACAGGTCCCTGCACCAATGATCCATATCTGCTGGCGATCAGAAAACGCAGGAGTGCGGCATTTATTGAAATCCATACAGATACTGAATTATTTGGCATAGGCGAAACATACGCAGGGTATTTCTGCCCTGAAATGGTTCCAGAAATAGTTGAATTTTTTAAGCCCATACTCATCGGACAGGATGTCTCCAATATTCAACAATTATGGAGTTATATGTATCAATGCGGCAACTTCTGGTGTCGCGTAGGACTTGGCCTGATTGTTTTAAACGGCATTGAAGCAGCTTTGTGGGATTTGAAAGGCAAAATGCTCGGATTGCCGGTTTATGAGTTGCTTGGCGGCAAAAAGCATGACAAACTACTTTGTTATGCAACTGGCGGCCCGAGTAATTATCCCAAATCGGAATTAAAGAAGAAAATCGATTTTTATTTAAGTCTTGGCTTCAAGGGCTTTAAATTCGGAGTGGGCAGCAGTTCAGAACAAGGTTATTATGTGCCTTTAAAAGCACAGGAAGCTGTTGATTTTGAATCCGACAAAATTGATTTTGTTCGCAAATATGTCGGCAAAGATGTTGAAATTATGATGGATGGGCATATGGGCAACAGCCCTGTAACGACATGGGATTTGCCGATAGCTAAAGCAGTAATGAAGGCATTAGAACCTTACGGTCTTTTCTTTTTTGAAGAACCGCTTCATTATACCGACCCTTGGGGTTATTCAGAACTATGTAAAAGCACTACTGTGCCAATCGCAGGCGGTGAATGCCTGACAGGAACCTATGAATGGCGAGTATTTGCTGAACGTGACGCATTTGACATTGGTCAGCCTGACGCATCGTTTACTGGCGGGTTAGGTGAGTTTATGAAAGTTGCCGCGATGTTGGAATCCAAAGGCAAAAAGATCGCAACGCATAGCTGGGGCGCTGGCAGCTCATTAATGCAGAATATTCATTGCGGGTTTGCTTGCGCTAATACATCAATTCTCGAAATAGCACCTGCATACGCCGGACTTCATGGTGAAGTTATGGGCGATTCATTTGTGATGAAAGACGGCTGCGCACTGCCGCCGCAAACGCCAGGACTTGGTATTGTATTGACAGACAAAATAAAAAATAAATATCCATTTGTACCCGGCAGCGGCGAATTTAATGATGCTCCCGGAAAAATTTTGAAAGATTAGTCACGATGAAAAATATATTAGTCGATGTGGATATAAATCCCGAAGGCCTCAAACGTCTTAAATCGATAAAAGACGTAACGGTTCAAACAATAACGGCGGTTGAAGATTTCAGGCACATAGAACCGGATATAATAAAAGACAAGCACATACTTTTCTGCACTTATCCGCCAACCAATCTTGCAGATATGCAAAAGTTAGAATTTGTACAAATCGCTAGCGCCGGCTATACCCAGCTTTTTGGTCTCGGCCTTGCTGAAAGAAACATCAAAGCAGCAAATGCCGCCGGAGTTAATGATATCACTATCGCACAATGGAACATCGCAATGATGATTAATCTCGCACGTGATATGCGAGGAATGATCAGGAACCAGGAAGCGGGCATATGGGACAGACCTGCGCGTTTTCAGATGGATATTCGAGGCAAAACTGTTGGCATTTGGGGCTATGGCGGGATCGGAAGAGAAACCGCTCGGCTTGCACGTGCTATCGGGATGAATGTTCATGCCTTTGATGTACGCGTTGGTCCTCGAGAAAATATGTTTGCGGTCGATGGTACGGGAGACAAAGCAGGAATACTTCCAAATCGTGTATTTAGCACTGATCAAAAAAAGGAATTTCTTAATGGACTTGACTTTCTTGTTCTATCAATGCCTTTAACAAAAAGAACGGAAGGTATAATAGGATATGAAGAACTTACAATGCTCCCCGCGCACGCATTTGTACTTAATCCTGCTCGTGGTCCGCTTATAAAAGAGCAGGCATTGCTTCAAGTACTCAGAGAAGGCAAAATCTCAGGTGCAGCATTGGACACGCATTATTATTACCCTATGCCTGCAGACCACCCACTCTGGCGATTTCCAAATGTTATAATGACGCCCCACATCAGCGGCTCGACTTTAAGTCCAAATTTCCTGCCTCTCTTATGGGATTTATTTGTGCAAAATGTTGAACGATATATTTCCGGCAAACCTCTTTTGAATGAACTTTCTCCGGAACAACTAAAAGGATTATAAATAATGTCAAGCGTACAAGGCAGAGTATCTTTAAGTTCGTTTTGGATGCAGGAAGAATTCGGCATCACTGAACCGAATCCATTTGAAATATCCCTGGACAGTGTTGTAGAGCATGAGGCTAAAAAGTCAAGATTGCTTTACGAAAAATTTGGACAATTCGGTCTTGGTCAAAAACAACCCGAAATGATCTATCCTGCTCTTCAGCATGATGGTCGAAATGTATGCGCATATGCCTACGGCAGTCCATATCCTACATGGGACCCTAAAACAGGTAGCTTTTGGCACAATCGAGAATTCATACCATGGTCAAATTTACGATCTGTAGAAGATGTAAAGAAAATAAAAATACCCGACTGGACCAAAGTCTATATGGTGCAGGAAATGTTGGCAAAATTTGAGGAAATGAAGAAACAAAAAAAATATATCGTTCCCAAGACGCCATCCTTGCCGTGGAATAAATTTGGCTTTACCTCCCCTGCAGGAAAGAATTATGAATTTGCTCACTTTATGAGTTTTTTAGATCTTGGCTGTTTTATGTGCGGAGAAGTTGAGTTTTTCACGATCCTGGGCGGCGAAGAGGAAATTGCTTCTGCCTTAATGGATAAATGTTTTGAACTTAGTACCAGTTATTCTGGATTTATGCTCAAGGCTTATGATCAATCTAGCGTAACAGGTATCTCAAGTTTTGGCGGCGATAACTCATGCATGCTTTCACCTGAAATGTACAAAAAATACGCAATTGAATTTGACCGCAAAATAGTTCAAAAATACGGCGATTTGCCGACTAATTTACATTCATGCGGTGCTTCGGCACATCTTTACGAAGTCTGGAATGAATATCCAAACTTAAAAAATATTGTGCTTATGCAGACTCGTGGAATTCCAAATGAACTTAACCGCCTCCGCAAAGCATTACCTTATACATTTCTTGAAATAACTTTACATCAACCCCAATTTGATTTTGAAAATGAAAAGCGGGATAATATTGAACGCATAATTGATCATTATATAAAAGAAGCTGATGAAAGAGATATCGCACTGGTTGTTGTAATTAACAGAGCAGGCAAGCAGGTGGACAAAAATATCGAAACATTTTACAAAACAATGAAGCAATATGCGTAACATAAAAAGATGAATAAACAATCCTGAACTTGAACATTTTAAAAAGAGAAATTGCATAATAGATGTCCATGTACATTTACTAAACGTACATTGCCTATCTTTTTGATTCTATTGATCCTGCTCTCGATTAATCATGCATGGTTTTTCTGTGGAGTGTTTTAATTTGAAGCGCAAGAGATCCCTGATTCAAATGCGCCATAATTTTTCGATATCTATCTTTATATCATTAATATCAAGTAGATTAATCTTTGGGCCTGTATATAGTAATGCCTAATAACACAAGATGCTCACCTTTAAAATCAATAGAAAGAATTTTCTTATTCAGTTTCGGATTTTGCCAAGGCTGTATATAGCAGGCAACTAACGTTCCGGTTTTTGGATTTTTTCCAGACCATGCTACACGAACATTCTCTTCATCAGTACATTTCCACCAATCCGGGAAAAGACTTGGAATATCTATACTCTCGCCATTTTCATAATTAATAACAAATTTACCTTTACCGCTATTAGTAGCCGTACCAAGAAAATAAATAGTTTCTGCCTTTTTTTCAATAGCTATTCCGCTAACTTCATTTGAACAACCAGCACCTACAACAATGCAGGCTTTATTACTGCTTCCTTCGGGATTGACAATAAAAGGTAACCCCAGCATCCATGCCTTGCCACTTAAATGCTCTGCATAAACAGATTGATACTTGTCATCATATGAAGACATTCGTGAAGGCTTAAAATGACCAAAATCATTAATCCCCTCATCTGTCCATCCCCCTTTCCCATCTGATCGAGGTGTTGGGTCGCTCCAGCTTTTATTGAAATATTTTTCTAAGTTGATACAATATAAACTTTCTCGTTCTTTCACAGCATAGTCCCGAATTGTAGAGGTTTTAAAGGGCTTAACCCGGCTCCACGCAGGCTCTTTCAAAGCATAATGCAAAAGTTCTGTTAAATACAAGGTTGCAGCTGCATCTTCATTCCAGCGTGAAACAGAATCCGACTGGCTCAGGATGATTCTGCCTTTTCCGAAAGTACCCTCTGACAAAATAGAGTAGAGTCGATCATCCTCGTGCGCACCAATTAATGCTAAGGTATTTATTCCCAGCGGCATAACATAAGGCGCTATGTCACCATATTTACTTTTCCACATCCACCATTTATGCCACGGCACTTTAGCCAGGACAGGATGATCAAAAACTGTTGGATCAGCAGTTACATTTCCGGGACGAGACAGATATTCAATTGCAGGGATTATCCCAACATTTCCTTCCCCCATTTGTTCTAAAACAATAACATTTAGCCCATCCTGTATCTTTGCTGAAATAGAATCGACGAGGGAATCCCATTCATTAGCATTATTTTCATCATTCACATTGCCGTATATGGCACAAGCTGGGATTATCAGCCAATTTGCATCTATTGACCCACTAACAATCTCTTTGGACAAAATGCAGTGATAAGGCACTCCCAAATCCTTTAATACATTTTCAGTTTTAGATATATCAATAGTGTCTGGCTTCCAAACGAAAACTTTTTTTACATCAGATAATATATTTTTGCAAATTTGCGGAGAGACAGAAATATGATAGAAATTTTCCGCAAACAAATCCTCATTACGATAAAGCAACAACCGAACAATTGCAGTACCCTCAAAATCAGATGGAACGGCGAAATTGCATTTATTAAAACTTTTATCATCAGCATTTATGTCATGAATACTTTGCAAATGGCTTTTATAAATTATATTGCCGTTGGGATCGTCGACACGAACCAACAATTGAAGCCCGGTTTGCTCTTGGTGTGTACAATTATCAGTATAAACATCAAACTCTGTTTTACTTCCTGAAAATACCTGTCTTTGCAGATTAACAGCTATAGGCATCACACGAGTAAAAATAAAAGAGCCTTTAGTTTGTCCTTTTAAAGAATACCTCATTTTCGGTGTCCAGACTGCTACATCTCCCTGATTAAGAAACATGCCAGATATTGGCATCAAACGATATGTTTCGTAACAGTCCTTAACAATTTCTGAACTTGTCCAACTTGCAAGACCTGTAACAGGATTGCGCTCATACAACTTATGCTTATACGAAATTAAACCAACATGCTTAACATCAGATCCCAGCCAGTCAGCTCCACCAGTGTCATATTCGCTTAATTCCTCAAAAAATTCTGGTCTAACCAGTTTGTCATTTCCTAAAATCTTTCTGTGATCACCTCCCAGATTTGCACCTTTCCAATAAGAATCGTTCCAGGCACTCCAAAGCGTTCCTGCCTGGCATTCTCCAAGTATAAATGGCCTATCAATATCACCAAGGATTTTGTTGGCGTTTTCAATTACATCGTTCACAACATCCCTGGTCTGTGTAAAAGCTACTTTTTGGCTGGATCCCATGCGTCCGAAAGTAACCCCTGAATAATTATGCATATCTACAACAAATTGACCGGTTGAAATACTTGGAAGATCATATTTCGGGAAAGAATAACTACCTGAATCAGGAATGACAGGACGGCCGGAAGTATCTAATTTTTGAACGTACTCATAAATTTTTCTTTCCAACGGTACATTCTCATTTGACCAGTTTTCATTGCTGAAATGCCACATTAAAATTGATGGATTATTATAATATTGTTCAACATATTCTTTAAGATAATTCCAATATTCATCTTTCATATTTTCATATAAGAAAGGAGAACTAGCCCAACCTGCGTAAATTGCAAAGCCTGTTTCATCAGCAGCACGAACTTGTTCTGTGATCATTTGATTGTGCCATCTTATAGAATTAGCCCCTAATTTCTTGTAAGCTTGGCACAGGGACTTGTATTGCAAATAAGCAGCTTTGTTAGAATAACCTTCACCACCAAAGTGGTTTCCATTCTCTCCAAAAGCCAAAAAGCGAAAACTATTGCCATTCAAATAAAGTTTGTTGCCTATCGCCTCAAACTTCCTAAATCCGAAACGCACTATCTTTTCGTCTAATACCCTGTTTAAATCTGATACAACTACTTTCATCCTATAAAGATTCGGTGTTTCAGGGGTCCACGTCTTACCGCAAAAAGTCATGTTTAATCGTACTTCATTTGTCTCCTTTGGAACAAAACCAGTTGTTGATGCTAAAATATCATTTGAATCGTTTTCCAAAATCAAACTTTCGAGTTGCAAATTCTTCTGCTGCTTATTGTATAATCGTACTCTGAAAGATACCTCATTTTTATTTGGCTGTGTATCTATTAAAACTTTATTTATCGCTTCCCGAGACAGCTCAAGCAAATAAACGCTTCTCCATAAGCCGCCATAATAGTTTAAACCATTTCCCCAAACAACAAACAGTTCTGCCTGGCGTCTAATAATACATCGTACAGCTATTAAATTTTTACCGGTTTGGATATAATCTGTAATATCAAGTGAGAAAGCTGAAAATCCGCCACTATGTCTTCCGATATATTTGCCATTCAGGAAAACTTCACACTCCAATCCCACGCCACCAAAATAAATTAATAACCTGCGAGATTTATCTACCGAATCTATGTTAAAACTTTTGCGATACCATGTAGTAAGATAATTACTATTTTGAAAAAACCTTTCAAAGTTTTCACTTAATCCACACAAACTTCTGCAGCCTTCCATCGGATCTCCACTTAAATTATTGGGATCCCAGACTGGTTTTGACTTTGTCCAATAATAGAACGTATTTAACGGCACATTTATAAAATTGGAACTTTCATTATTCAATCCTTCAAACCATCTGCTTTTAAATTCTTTATCTTGCGCATATTCATTTAATTCATTAAGTCGTTGTGGCGGCGTAATCTCCCAAGTGCCATCAAGACAAACTGACTTTCTTAAATTATTTGTTTGTATATCTTCGGATACATCGGCAAAAGCATTGGATATAAGGGCCGAAATTATCAGTATTATTGACACACGTGCAATAGTATAATCTTTCATATTAATTTTAGATGAATGCATTTTAAAGTTCTCCATAATTGTTACGATCTTCGGTTAGTGTAAAATGGCATGTATTTGCCTGGAGGGTCAATAGCAATGACGGTATCTCCCTTCCAGGTTACTTCGTAATTTCTGCCATTAACATGACAAGTTTCAGGGATGTTTTCAAGTTGCGTAGTCAAAATTACTTTTGAAGCGGCAGAAACTCTGTTGATTTTTAAATAATCAGATGCAACCACAAATTTTTGGTTCTTACCATTTACTGTAATGCTGATTTTCGGGTTAAACCAACTACGAACAGCTAAATGCAAGTTACATTGGGATTTCACAGTGATTTCGATGGTGTCATTTTGCGGTTGATGATTTTTGATTATAAGTTCATGGCCTGTACGATCCATATAGATATTGACAAATACATCAGTTCCTCGAACAGTGTAAATATTATTCCAAACATCATGAATCGCACGAATGCCGGCGGGACCACAGCAATTCATAAGACAATAATGATGGTCGCAATTGCCAATAAAATCATTAGGGGCTGCCCAACCGGCAAATCCTCCTCGCACCATGGATGCGACATTATGAAAGCATGATAATTCAGTGTCAGGTTTTTCAATACTGTTGCGAACCAAGTGGGTATCAAGCATTTGATTTTCAAACAGTTGATTACGGCACACCCTTTCCGCTGCTTTATAATATTCTATATAACCAGCTTCTGTGAAAGCAAAGCAACAGTTAATCTGATCCATAATGGTGCATGTTTCGCATCCTTCATTTTCATCCCCAAAGCGGCCAAGAAACTCGGGGCTCCAACCAAAACTGCTGCAGTGATTTTGAATAAACCAATCATAAGCGCGTTTCATGACTACAATCAAATCCTTTTTGCCAGTTACCACCCCCACAGTTGTTATTCCGGCAATTACAGCAAATCGGCTGTGTGTATGGCCATCGATCTCCGCTGATTCAAAACCAGCTCCCTTGGTGCAATTCCAGCTTCCATCTGTCAAAAAATAATCACTATGATACACAATATAGTTTGTAAGCCGTAAAGCAATATCAAGAGCCTTTTCGATTTTCAATTTACGGTACGCTTCGATAAGAGGATGTATCTGCGTCCCACAAAAGTAATACTGATGCGGCATGGGCGCTGCGTCAGGGTCAATTACAATGCCTGGGATAATTGTCGAGCGATCGTAATAACCATAATCCTCTTTTTTGATCAAAATGCGATCCAAGCCATTCACAAGCTCAACGATACGCGTATAAACCTGCGAATCGTTGGATTCTTCATACCAAGCCAAAAGTGCCCAAAGCACACGTGCCTGGTCAAAACCTTCGGCAACATGCGCATCATAATCACGCTTAAAAATTGTGGAATAATACGGTTTTTCCGGCTTAGGCCTATAGCTTAATCCATCGCCTTCACTGAAATAGGAATTAAACAATTTGCGCAAGCCTAACTCTGTTTTGGAATATTCCAAATCAGGGATCATTTCTCTTGCCTTTATAAATGCTTCTATATATCTGCTTGTTAAATCTCCAAAATCAGGCCAATCATGACGAGCCTCCGCTGGATCACGCTTAAAGATGGTAACGAAATATGGCAAACAGCCTTTGCGTTCATCAAGATTATTGTTTAAGAAATTAAGCCCTAATTTAACCCGGTTAATAAGATCAAAATAATTTTCCATGCAAGAATCCTTCAATCAAGATAGCAATAGACACACTGTATGATCCATCGCTTTTGCAGGTTTTTGACAAATAGTTCAGCAAACATATTTGTTATTTGCCATTATCCATTAGCTTATAAACTAAAGGCTCAATTGCTTCAGCCCAGATTTGATAGCCTTTTGCATTGGGGTGCAGGAAATCTGGCATCAAATCTTTAGGCAAAGTACCTTCGTTATCAAGAAACTTCCTGCCAATATCTAAATAGTAAATCCATTCATTATCCGCAATATTCGAGGCAAGTTCACTCGCGGCAGCATTTTTCTCACGCTGAGGCGAAGGCTGCTCACCGCGAGGAAAGATGGCCAAAATCAAAATTTTAGTTTTTGGCAAATCATTACGAATCTTTTGGCAAATGGCTATTATGCCTTCGCCAATTTCCGTAGCTGTATTGTCGTCACAGCCAGAGTTGTTTGTACCTATCATTATAACGGCAAGTTTAGGCGATATTCCGGCGAGTTCTCCATTATATAGCCGCCAAAGAACCTGCTGTGTTTGATCTCCGCTAAAACCCATATTTACAGCATTACGCTTAGCATAGTATTGCTGCCAGACTTCTTGGCCTTCACCTTCCCAGCCTTGTGTGATTGAATCTCCAATAAAGATCAGATCAACATTTCCTTGCTTATTACGATCAAGGATAGATTGATGCCGCAAAAGCCACCAATGGGAAGACGGGGATGGAGTAAGAGCCCAATGAGAGCTTGATGTAATTTTATATGGTTCGTTGGCTGATTTAACAAATTGCCGCATTTGATCAGCGTATCTTCCTGCCAATATTCTTTGAGAAACTGAATCAAAATGCACGGAATCACCTGTAAGCCCATTTGAGTCAGAAAATCCAACCCGATCAACCTTATTAGCGATATTTATCAAAGCCTGGTTTACCTTACCTCGACAAGTGCCCCCGGCAAATCTTCCTATTTCACCGCTAACAAAGCAAAGATTATTGACACCTAAATCGTGCCGTATATTAGAAATCATTTGGGTGAGTCTGGCTTCGTAAGTTGCGGCCAGGTTACAATCCCACATATCGCCTTCCCCCTGATGCCAGAGGATTCCTTTCATAGTGGCACCGCTCTTCATTGCTTTTTTGCCAAGGTGAACCGCCCTTTCATAAAGTTCCATGCCTTTGCTCCATTGTGAGAGCTTTGTTCCTCCAACAGCACAAGGAATCAATACTATTGAGCGTAATTTATCATGTTCAATCATATTTTTTGCAAAGGCAAAACCGGGGCCTACGCCGTATGGTACGCCATGCAAAGCTTCAGCAGCTAACGTCCATTTTTCATCTGTACCAAATTTTATGATTCGAGGATTTGTAATTTTGTCTTGACGTTCAACTATCCCATATCCTGTCATATTCGATTGGCCCATCAGTAAATATATGTCGGTAAGAGCCGGATCAAACAGAACCGTAAAACTCCATACATTACCGACCCATAGATTACAAGGATCAGAATCATTTACTTCGTCAACTCTCCAGTAATACTTTTTGCCTGAAACAAGATTAGATGGTCTATAGGAAGGTGATTCAAAATTACCTTTAAATGCATCTGAAGAATGATTAGCATTTTTTACATAATCAAAATCAGTACCGAAATAGATATCATGAGACGTTGAACTACTCCCCGGCGACCAGGTGAGAGTTACATTGGCAAGCACATCTGTACTGCCACTTGCGGGATTAGCACCTGCAGCATATCGTCCTTGATTAGCATCGTCGCTGCCAACAAAACAATCGCTGGTTAAAAATTTCCAGACTTTACCTTTCTTTATACTGTTATTATCATTGCTATTAACCTCATCAATTCTCCAGTAGTATATTTTATTGCATTCAAGGCCGTTAATATTGTATGTATTTGCGGTCTGATTCCCCCTACCTGGTAATATGTTTGGGTCAACAGCTTCATTTACGTCTTTAAAATCAGAGCCTAAAAAAACATTATGTGAGGAAGCAAAATCGCCGGATGTCCAGTTAAGGGTTACATTGGTAGAAACATTCATTTGATTATTTGCTGGTATTGGATTTGTTGCATTAGGATTTTGAATAAAAAATCTAACCTCACTAAGGCCGGCACATGGTCCTCCCCAGTTGGCGCCATCTCCAAAGGCGGTTATCAAAACGTATTTTACATTTTTTTCATTGAAATTTAATTCTTCACTGTGGGCATAATCATCCGTTCCGGGAGCCTTAGCAAACACAAAATAATCGTTGGAATCATTCATCAGTTTAGCCCAGGTTGTTCCATCCTCTGAATACTCAACATATACATTCTTGAGCCCTCTATTAGTAGTATCGCCACTATCTGTGTTATTGAAGTTCCAAATCCACATACTATGCAGCTTGACTGCATATTCAAACTCATACATAATCCAGGCTTTTCCAGGAGTTCCAGCTGGATTAATTATGTTCGCAAAGTCCCCTTGCCAACCTGTGGTATATGCAAGAGCACTATGATATAGTCCGCTGGGATCTAATCCAGAGCGATCAATCGTCCTTCCGGCTCCCCAATTTCTACTGGTTTCATTAGATGCGGTAGCGATAACAAAATCATCCGTAAGCATCTCGATAGCTGAAAGATTGGCAGTCACTGTCAATAGCAAAATAAATCCAATTGAATAAAAACATTTTAGCATACAATGCGTCCTAATTAAAATTTTGAGTGAATATTTTCGACAACATCGACTATGATATTTAATTATTACATTCCAAATTTACTGGATCGGTGCATTTCAGCCAATCAAATAAGAATAATCCTAAGTTTGTTTTAAATGGGTCGTTGCAGTTTGGATCTGCAATGTTTGGGCATTTAAGCCATAATTCAGCGAATATTGCATAGTCCTCTAAATTTGTATAACAATCCTTATTAAAGTCGGTTGGTAGATACCATGTTCCACTATCTCCGCAATACACCGGCTCCTGCCCAAGTGAGACTTCCAATATAGGCCTTTGATTGAAGCCATTGATAAGCCCCTCCGTAACTCCAGACAAAGCAATCATCCAATTTGCCTGCGTTTGGTTACTTCCATAAACAAGCACGCCATGATTGCTGGCAGGGTTATCTATCCAGCCCTGAACAACGGATGGCATCACATCGAACCAAAGTATGTCTCCTGCTGCCGCAGTTGCGGAAACCACCACAGTATCCAAATTCCCTAATGCTCTGTCGGCAGGTATTCCCCCATTCGCGGTGCTTCCTTGCGCACCTGCTGCTGCCCATGAATTTCCCATACCATCAATAAGCCAGTTAAGAGCTGAACCATTCCAGGGCTTTAACATCTGCGCAATACTAATGTCTAATCCATGCACAGGTGATTGGATGGTCAAACCAATACGTGCTGATTGTACCGGCAAATCTGTCGGCAGATAGTTCTCAATATCCGCCCATTTAATCAAACTCGATATCCCGATACCACCGCCGGTAGTACGAATGTACATTGTGTTATAGCCACTGTGTGAACCATATGCAGTGGGCGAGTTCTCTTTCGGATAAGAATCAACTGTACCATCATACGTTTGCTCCCCAACATCGGTCCCATACTGAAATTTGAAGACTTCTGCGGGATGATCGATGGCAGTCCAGGATCGACTTCGTGGCCATGCATTCCCTGAAACCATATAATTCAGTAGCTCTCTTAAATACAGAGTGGCCGCAGCATCATAGCGCCAGCGTGAAACGGCATCAGGTTGGCTTAAAATAAGTCGACCAGTCGCAAGTTTGCCTTCAGCAAGTACAGAGTATAATTCATCATCAAAGTGCGCGCCGATCGTTGCCAATGTTGTCCTGCCTATGTCAATTACATAAGGCGCAATATCACCATCATTGCCTCGCCAAATCCACCATTTGTGCCAGGGAACATTGGTTAGAACAGGATGATCCCATACCGTAGGATCAGCCGTAACATTACCGGGCACGTGTCTATATTGCATACCCTCGCCAAGACCAAGATCACCTGTACCAAGCTGCTCCAAGACAAGAAGATTCATACCCATCTTCACATCTTTTTCTACTGTAAGCATTATTGAATCCCATTCAGTATTTCTGCCATTTGGCCCAAATACAGCGCATTGGGCAATTAGCAGCCAATCGGATTTTTTAAGCCCTGACAGAATATCGCTGGTTGTGGCAATTTGATAATTTAATCCCAAATCATCAAGGATTGCTTTTGTTGATGCTATGTTACGGTTTCCTGGCTGCCATACCGTCAAAGTTTTATTTTGAGTAATCGTTTGATTGTAGGTTTGAGGACACACAGATACATAGTAAAAATTTTCACTGATAGGGGAATCTGGATCGCCTGTGTGAACAAGCAAACGAACTATAGCCTTGCCGGTAAAACTTACCGGAGGCGTTAAAGACATAGCAACATCCGCATAGCTGCAATTTATAATCGTTGGCAATGTTACAGCAGCACTTTCAAAAATTTCTGTATGAGTGCTTGCATCAACCAGCCGTGTAGTAAGTTTCAATCCTGTTTGAATATTCATTGTTTTATTATCGACGCTTACAGTAAAACTAACTTGCTCGCCGGCAAATAATTGTCGCGGCAGATTGCTGGCAATCGCTAAAATTGGAGAAAACATTATCTGATCGCGTGTTATACCAAGTAATGAATCCGAAAGAATATCAGTAGATGGTCTTCCATCGTTGATATGTATCCCTGTAAGCGGCATCAAACGATATTGCTCATTGCAGTATTTGACAACTTCGGCATCTGTCCAACTTTTAAGATCACCTGCATCGACGCCAGGATTGCCAATATAATTTACGAAACCTTCATGTTTGACCCCATGTCCAATTCCAAAGGATGGCTGATCGTACTCTTTAATTTCTTCAAAAAATTCAGTACGAACGAGATTATCTGGCCCTATCGGCTTACGGTAATATATGCCTTGTCCATGGTCAGGGTTAGCGGGTCCCCAATTAGCTTCATCAAATGCAGTCCAAACCGCAATATCAGCGCTCTCGCCGAGCATAAAAGGTAAATTACTGGAACCAAAGATTTCGCAAGTTTCATTTATAGCTTCTTGCACAACCCTAGCTACCTGAGTAAATGGTCGTCTCTGTGGTTCACCAAGCGCCTTAAATGAAACGCCCGCATAATTATGCATGTCAACAATATCAAGTGAACTGCTAATGCCCGGCAATCCTAACTGCGGGAAAGAGTAACTGCCGGAATCTGGCACAACAGGCCTTCCTGATGTATCTAATGGTTTGGCAATGTCATAGCCATGATCGTTATGCAATGACACATCGCCATTTTCCCATAACTCGTTCGCCAAATGCCATGCGATTATAGATGGATGATTGTAGTTTTGAAGAATATATTCAGTCAGGTAATTTTCATAATCGGCTATACCCATTCGTGCCGCCATAGGAACACTTTGATGCCAGCCTTGATATATCAAAAATCCCAAGCTGTCTGAAGCATCGATTTGTTCCTGAATACATGGATTGTGCCACCTGACTGCATTAGCTGATTTATTCTTATAGGCCTGGATTAGAGCTTTATAACGATCCTTTACTTGTGAGTTGCTATATCCTTCACCTCCAAAGAAATTGCCGTCCTCGCCATATCCTAACATTTGTATCGGACTGCCATTTAAGAGTAGTTTATTATTTTGCAAAGCAACTGAACGAAAACCAAAAGTGGTTTCTTTTACATCCACCGATAATCCCGAACGCCTCAAAATAACCTGCATTCGATAAAGTTTTGGCGAATCATGAGACCACAATTCACCAGAAAAGTTCATATTAAAAGGAGATGGTTTTTTAACGCCAGCCGCAATGCTGCCGTTAGAAGAAGCAACTACACTTCCTGTTGCGTCATCTATTATATTAATATCAAGTGTTAATGATGTTGACGCATTATTATAGAGCCATATACGATAAAAAAGCCTATGATTTATAGGATCGGGATCAATTAAAACGTGATCGATTGAATCAACGTCCTTTACATTAACTGCCACACCTCGCCAAATACCAGCGTAATGATGAATGCTGTGGGCCCACTCTGTAAGTTCCCCGGTACCAAGCGGCACTATACAACGTACAGCGACAAGATTGCTTCCCGTTATAGCTGCATTGGTTATATCCAATTTAAAACTCGTATGGCTGCCATGATGTCGGCCCACATACGTACCGTTTACAAATACCTGTGATTCCGTTGCTACGCCTGAAAACTCTAAAAATAGCTTTTTAGAAGGATCAATAGAATTTAATGTAAAATAACGGCGGTACCAAACAACAATATTTGTATGACCATCATAATAGTTTTTACATGCTTGGCCGAAACTCCACATTGAAAGCATACCATCTAAAGGATTGTCAACATTCAGGACGGATGGCGACCAGCAAGGCGAACGACCAGTCCACTGCCAAAAAATATTTAATGGTACAGGTGCGGCGATTACAGGATTAAAAAATTGGCCATTTTGCCAGCCCTGCTGATAGAACGGATCGTTAATATAAGAAGGAACAATGTCAACTTTTTGTACTGCTGAAACATTCCAGGTGCCGTTAAGGCTAATTGCGGGGGCTTTGGGCGTTTTAATAAAACATAAAACCAAAATGATAATAAAAGAAATGATTAATCTACGCAAATGTTTTGGAACAATAAATTTCATAAAATTTACTTTAACAAAATATATCTGCAGAGCCATAAATTGACTCTGCAGATTTCCGTAATAACTTTTAAGTTTAATATAAACAACTTTAAAAACGCTACTGTGATAAAAGTTGACAATTCATAAACTCGCCCGAATGCGAGTATTTTCCAGCACTTATATCATGTCCTTTCCTGCCAAAATTATCCAATACCGAAATAGTACGTGTACCCATAACAACGTCAAGTCCCACAATATCCCCGGAACCAAGTGTCAATTCAATTGAGTTAACAAGATTTGCGTATGGACGTAACGCCATTTCATACATATAGGTATTTCCAACAACTCTGGCTTTAAAGGCTGCGACAGCACCTGCCGGCGGCGTACTTCCTCCTAACACTATCCATTCGCCTCCTAAACCATTTGAAGCACAAAGATAATGTTGAGCTAAAGCATAATCAATATTATAATCCGTTAGGTCGCTGTTAGTTGAATCCAAAAATACTTCTAACATATCATTAGCAGTCCCGTCCTCGTATGCTGTCTTTAAAACATGTTCTGAATCATCGCCTGTTGCAGCTACATATATTAAATTTGTAACCGGATTCCACTTGGCAGCCCATTTTGCATTTGTAAGATCATAAGGGTCGCCATGATACATAATATCATGGTAACTCCTATCCATAGCAACCCAGGTAGCTGTTGCCCAGTCAGCGAGGTCTCCGTCAACTGTTGGTTGGCCAACTGGAATATAATAGTCTATCGGTTCGGATATCGTTTCTTCCATTGAGCAATCCGGATCGCCGGGTTCATAACATCTCATCCAATAATTTGCCAATACTGAAAAATCTGCTAAATCGACGTAACAGTCATAGTTTAAATCTGCCTGGATACCGCGCCCCGCTTTCGCTACATCACTACAACTTGGCATGGCAGTAATTTCCAACATAGGTCTTTGATTGACGCCATTGATAAGACCTTCAGTAACACCAGATATGACGACCATCCACATTTCCTGCGAATTATCCGTACCATAAAACAACACGCCATAATTACTACTTGGGTTGTCTATCCAGCCCTGAACAACCGCTGGCGTTATGTCAAACCAAAGCACATCACCTGGTGCCGCACTTCCGGACACAGTTAGCGTATCCATAACGACTGCAGACCTGTCTGCGGGTATCGAGCCATTGGCCACAATTCCCTGTGCACCTGGCGCCGCCCAGAGATTACCATATCCATCTTCCATCCAATATCCACCTGGGCCAGTCCACGGCTTTAGCATCTGAGTGACACCAAGGCTTATCTCATGTACAGGTGACTGGATTGTCAAACCAATACGGGCTGATTGCACCGCAAAACCGGTAGGCAGATAATTTTCAATGCCATCCCATCTGACCAGACTCTCCATATTGGCGATTACTCCTGCACGCAGGTACATCGAATTGTAACTATTATGCGTGCCATTGGCGAAAGTCGTGTCACTTCGTGGATAAAGATCTACGCAACCTTCATATCTTTGTCCCCCAACGTTTGTTCCATATTGAAACGTAAAAACAGACCCTGTTACCGGAGGGACGACAACGCCAGTAATTTCCAACATGGGCCTTTGATTGACCCCGTTGATAAGACCTTCCGTAACACCCGACAAATTGACCTGCAACATTTCCTGCGAATTATCTGGACCGTAAAACAGTACACCACAATTAGTGTTTGGATTATCTATCCAGCTCTGAACAATAGCGGGTGTTATATCAAACCAAAGCACATCTCCTGGCTCCGCATCTCCGGGCACAGTTAATATATCCATAACGACTGCAGATCTGTCTGCTGGTATCGAGCCATTAGCCACGATGCCCTGAGCGCCTGGGGCAGCCCACGAGTTACCGTATCCATCTGCCATCCAGTATCCACCTGGCCCGGTCCATGGCTTCAGCATCTGAGTGACACCAATGGTGACCTCATGTACAGGTGACTGGATGGTCAAACCAATGCGGGCTGATTGCACCACAAAACCGACCGGCAGATGGTTTTTAATACCATCCCACCTGACCAAAGCCTCTATGTTAGAATTTACTCCTGCACGGATGTACATCGTATTGTAACCATTGTGCGTCCCATTTGCGGAGGTCGTGTCACTTCTTGGATAGAGATCTACCGTACCTGTATACATTTGCTCCCCGACATTTACCCCATTTTGAAACGTGAAAACGTCCGCCGAGGCACTTAACACTGGAATCATGATCAAACATGCCAAAATGGCATTAATAATTTTTCGAATACTATTCATATAAAAACTCCTTATATTTTATTAAAAATTCCACCGTCTAATTTGAGCACGCGGGATTCTGTGGATCATTACAAGCCAACCATGATTCCACAAAGGATTCTAAATCTTTGGTGTCGATCAAACAATCATGATTGAAATCTTCTGCATAATCTTTATTATTCTCGATAAAATCAGAACACTGGGTTGCCACAAAACCGGTGACTTCCAATTGCGGACGTAATGGTATCCAGTTTTCCCCAAATAAGCCTATCGTACCGGCTCTTCCAACAACTACAATTGAACCATCGGAGTCCCTGGGGCAATAAAATACCACTCCATAATTCGAGTTATCATTGCGAATCCAACGCTGTACCATATTCGGATCCACATTCCACCACCAGGGATTTCCATAAGGCTCTGTTTCAGCAGGAACTAATACACTATCCATAACAACATCTGAACGGTCTGCAGAAATGACACCATTAGCATCTATGCCAAGAGCACCAGCTCTACTCCATTGATTCCCCAATCCATCTTGAGTCCATGTAAGATCGGTGTTATCCCATGGCTTAAGCAGTTCAGCGACTTCGATATTAACAGCACCACGGCTAACATACTCACAAATAGTAAACCCTATTCTGGCTGACTGCACCACGAAATTGTCCGGTAAAAACTTTCCTAAATCATCGAATTTAATTAAAACAGTACACTCCATTGCGTATGGAAAAATCGGAGCACGAAGGGTATGCGTTTCGCGAGCACTGCCGTAAGTCATATTTGGGTACCCCTCACCTGTATAAGTATCTTGAGTTCCGCCATATATAAGGCCATTGACTTGCAAACCATTCTGGAACAAAATAGTCTCACCAGAGGACACGGAAATCCCAATTGACAAGAGCATCGAATAAATAGCGACTATTATAGTTATGCTTTTTATCATATGTATCACTCCATCTATTTAAACTAAAGTTTTTAAAAAAACTGGCATCCTGATTTCAGGATGCCAGTTCATACATGCACTATTTACATTTGCGGAATTTTCCAATCAAACAAACAAGGCCTGTACCAAGCAAAGCCATAGTGGTTGGCTCGGGTATCGTTCCAGTAATTTCCAACATAGGTCTTTGATTGACGCCATTGATAAGACCTTCAGTAACACCAGATATGACGACCATCCACATTTCCTGCGAATTATCCGTACCATAAAACAACACGCCATAATTACTACTTGGGTTGTCTATCCAGCCCTGAACAACCGCTGGCGTTATGTCAAACCAAAGCACATCACCTGGTGCCGCACTTCCGGACACAGTTAGCGTATCCATAACGACTGCAGACCTGTCTGCGGGTATCGAGCCATTGGCCACAATTCCCTGTGCACCTGGCGCCGCCCAGAGATTACCATATCCATCTTCCATCCAATATCCACCTGGGCCAGTCCACGGCTTTAGCATCTGAGTGACACCAAGGCTTATCTCATGTACAGGTGACTGGATTGTCAAACCAATACGGGCTGATTGCACCGCAAAACCGGTAGGCAGATAATTTTCAATGCCATCCCATCTGACCAGACTCTCCATATTGGCGATTACTCCTGCACGCAGGTACATCGAATTGTAACTATTATGCGTGCCATTGGCGAAAGTCGTGTCACTTCGTGGATAAAGATCTACGCAACCTTCATATCTTTGATCTCCAATGTATGTCCCATATTGAAACGGAATCACATCAGCTAACGCACCCGAGCCACAGATGCATAGACAAACTACTAAAGCTCCTAATACCTTCATCTTTGTTTTCATTCTAGCGCCTCCAAAATTAAAACTTTAATACCCAAAAACACACGTTTCTGGGGAAAAAATTCTCATAAGTAACTAAGCATATTCAAGCAATATATCCGACATAACTATGTTAACACAGTTGTTAAAAAGAAGCAAGCAAAAACTTAACTTTTTAACATTCTAAACCAAAAAAACATTCTAAAAAAAGAAACCTACTCATCAAACACGCCATCATAACCTCTTCTAAAGTAAAGACTTACCTTGAAAAAACATGTGGTCGTCGGGGCTGAAAAAACATAATTTATCAAAGTTTTCAGGATGGTATTTCCTCAAAATTTAGGTTTTTGAACATTTTCCAGACTTCTCCATTTTACATTGTGCAATGAATCGCGTTTGTAATTGCAACCATGAATGCCGATTATCAAGCCCCTGACAACTTTGAATCACCCTCAATTTACGGTCCAAATCAACATCTGTTTGAGGCATCACTTACATTCTCAATTCCATTATTGGCATCGTTATTTACAAAATTGATAACTCAGAACTATTACGATTTATTTTCAAATGTCATATTGGTATAAAACCTATTGCACTATAGCTTAACTATATTATAATTATTCGATCTTATTGGTAACTTGCTTATTTGACACCCCATGTATGCAGGCCATCTCTTTTGGCCTCGGCTCAACATGAGTCTTGGTCATACAAGCAATAAAAGCATTTAGCTGACTCGGCTCCGCGGCTCAATGCCGTAGCAATTAACAAAACAAGTAGGTTTTTAATATTGGTAGTAATCTAAAATGAATAAAGAAGTACACTTGATTTGCAACGCGCATCTTGATCCGGTTTGGCTTTGGGAATGGGAAGAAGGTGCTGCTGAGGCTATTTCAACTTTTCGCGTAGCCGCTGATCTTTGCGAAAAGTATCCCAATTTTATTTTTAATCATAATGAAGCGATTTTATATAAATGGATACAGCAATTTGATCTAACCCTTTTCAAACGTATACAAAAGCTGGTTAGAGCTAAACGATGGAATATAATGGGCGGATGGTTTTTGCAGCCAGACTGCAATATGTCTTCAGGAGAGTCGCTTGTACGGCAGATACTGTTAGGACGGAATTATTTTAGACAGAATTTTGGCGTAAGGCCTACTACCGCAGTGAATGTCGATTCTTTTGGACATTCTCGAGGTATTGTACAGATACTGGCCAAGAGTGGTTATGACTCCTATATATTTGGTCGACCACAAAAACAGTATATGCAGCTCCCTGATGAGGAGTTTCTTTGGAAAGGATATGATGGTTCTGAAATTTTAGCTTCTCGTATTGTAGGTTGGTATAATACAAGTTTTGGCAAAGCTCGGGAACAAATCAAAGGTCGCATTAAAGAATATGGAAATAAAAGTTGCTGTGTAATATTTTGGGGAGTTGGAAATCATGGCGGAGGTCCATCAAAAAAAGATCTAATTGCGGTCAACAGACTAATTGCCGATTCATCACAAAGTGTAATTCGGCATTCTACTTTAGAAATTTTTTTTAGATCTTTACATAAGACAAAAAAAACTATCAAAACACATAGGGGAGACCTAAATCCCTGGGGAGTTGGCTGTTATACATCTATGATTAGAGTCAAGCAAAAACATCGCCAACTTGAAAATGAACTTTATATGCTTGAAAAGATGATTGCCTCCGCATGGAGCCAGAAACTGATAGCCTATCCTGCTGATGAACTTAACGAGATTATGCACGATCTGGCCTTCTGCGAGTTTCATGACATCCTGCCCGGTACCGGCAGCCAAGCTGTTGAAGTGTCATCACTCAGACTTATAGACCACGCATTGGAAAAGGTTTCTCGCATCAGAACCAAAACATTTCTTGCACTCGCTGCTGGCCAGCCAAAGGCAAAAAATGGCAGGATTCCGATTTTGATATACAATCCTCATCCCTATAAGATAAGGCAACTATTTGAAGCTGAATTCAATCTGCCTGATTTTAATTTCTCAAAAACTTTTACTCAGGTTTCTGTTTACAGTGGCAATAATACGTGCCTAACACAAGTAGAAAAAGAAGCAAGCAATTTGCCTTGTGACTGGCGTAAACGAATTATATTTGAAGCTGAACTCCAACCCAGCAGGATGAATCGATTTGATTGTCAACTTCACAGTGTACCCAGCCGTCCAGTACCAAAATTAAAACCAACGAATGGAAAAATCGTCTTTAAGACAGACGATATCAAAGTATTAATAAATACAAAAACCGGTCTTATTGATTCATACAAAATTAAAGGCGCTGAATATATCACACCAAACGCTTTTCAGCCAATCGTAATGGCCGATGACGAAGACGCATGGGGGATGAATGTAACTGCCTTCAATAAGATCGTCGGTCGTTTCAAGCTCATGAACAAAAATGCAAGTGCGAAGTTTGCAGGAATCAAAAATAGTACGCTCGAAGGAGTCAGGGTGATTGAAGATGGCCCGGCAAGAACTGTGATTGAATCGCTCTTTCAATATGACCAATCCTTTATCTGTCAGCGATATAAATTGCCTAAATCCGGCACCGAAATTGAAATTGAACTACGGGTACATTGGTTCCAGAAAAGCCAAATGTTAAAATTCAATATCCCATTAAAATCAAGCTTCTGTCAATATATTGGCCAAGTTGCATATGGTGTTGCCCAATTGCCGGACAATGGCAAAGAATCGGTTTCGCAAAAGTGGAGCGCCGTTAGTGCCCCCATTGAAAATTTAATGTTTACCGCTATAAATGACGGCATATATGGCTCTGACTTCAGCAAAAAAGGCTTGCGTCTCACACTCTTGCGTTCACCTGTTTATGCAGGCCATCCATTGAACGGATACCATGTTTTAAGAGAAGACAGATACACTGAACGAATTGACCAGGGCGAACGGATATTTCGATTCTGGTTTAATGGAGGCATGGTTAGGCAGCGACAAACTGCTATTGATCGTGAAGCTCTTGCTAAGAATGAAAAGCCATTTGTATTATCATTTTTCCCCTCCGGACAAGGTGCTTTTCCCAAGCCATTTGCAGTACTTGAGGATAACGCCATTCAAATTACTGCATTAAAAAAGGCCAATAATAATTCCGATTTGATTATCAGGCTTTTTGAACCAACAGGTAATGCAAGGCAGACAACTCTGCATTTGCCGGTTATAGGTAAAAAGATAAAACTTAATTTCAAACCATTCGAACTGCTTACTATCAGATGTCATCGTAAAAATCGTCGAATTACGTTTGTAAATCTTTGCGAAGAAACTATATAATACTTCTGATCATCGCATTCTTGTATGTGCAATAAGAATACTGCCGATTTTTGCAAATCGGCAGTATTTTCTAATCTTTGGACATCATCAAAAAAAAATGCAGGTCATTGTACGATCAAAATCACCTCACAACAAATGCCAAATCATCTATTGTTTGTACAGGTGGATATTCCGAATCATCACCTATCCACATCGATTTGATAGATGGCACATCAGTCCGCAGACCCCAGAATATTGAGTAACCTACGCCAGTGCCGACATTTCCGGTTGATAAAAGCTCGCCATTTTCATCGTACCACTTGACCACTGCATTCCTGCCATAACTATACCCATAATTCTGGACCACACCTGCTGCCAGTACGGGCGTACTGAAAGTAACCTTGATACCATATTGTTGGAATTGTTGACCATCCCATTGAAAATGAGGCGTTGCAAGACCATAGTTACCACTTGTAACCATATAGCCTTCAGGTAAACCAAGTCCATTATCATATTCCAGAAAAGTTCCCCAACCACCGGTCTCAAGTGTGTCTTTGTGAACAGTATCAATGGTAATCGTAATCATGCCTTCAATAATGATAGGACTATTGGGTATTCGATCTGTAGCCGCATAAGGATAATGATCAGCACTGGAATAAAAAGAACTACCCTTACCACTGGCTCCATCATCGTTAATTGGATTAGTGATCTGATTCCATCCATTTCCGGATTCAAAGTCAAGAACTCCAAAATTGTCAGGGTTTAAAGCTTCCATAGACGTGGAAGTAATAGGAGCGGCACCAAGTTCATTGCCATTTTCCGTATTCTGGTAGTAAATCGACAAGCTGTCATAGCTTAATGTGTCAGCACCGGATGGATCAATATTATTTGCTGGAGTAATTATTTGATAGCCAGTCCATTGGCGACTTCTTGACCATGGTGTTGTTGAAATGAAATAATTCAGGAGTTCCCTTAAATATAGGGTAGCTGCTGCATCATTGCCCCAACGCGATACAGCATCTGGTTGGCTTAATATGATTAAACCATTTCCAAGTATGCCTTCAGCAAATAGAGAATATAATTCATCATCGTAATGAGCTCCGATAGTTGCTAATGTAGTCAGGCCTATATCAAATACATATGGCGCAATATCACCATCATTGCCTCGCCATATCCACCATTTATGCCAGGGAACATTGGTTAGAACTGGGTGATCCCATACTGTAGGATCAACTGTAACATTACCAGGTCGATGTTTGTATTCCATACCCCTGCCAAGCCCAAGATCACCCGTACCAAGCTGTTCTAAAAGAAGCAGATGCATGCCGGCATTCACATCTTCTGATACGGATGCCAAAATTGAATACCACTCCAAATTAATTACATCATTTGGATCAGGATCAACCATATCAGGCCCAAAGACTGTACATGGTGGAACAAGCAGGCAATCATATGAGATACCCGTTAAAATTTCAGAGGTTGTGACAACGTCGTAGTTTACCTGTAATTCATCGAGAATATCCAAAGTCGCAGTTATGTTTCGGTTTGATGGTTGCCATACTGCAAGACTTTCGCTTTGACTAATCGATTCATAACAATCCGAACTTACCGATACATAGTACAGATTTTCTCCGACAGGCGTGTTGGCATCACCTGTGTGTACTAAAAGGTAGACTATAGCTTTACCAGAAAAAGATGTGGAAGGTGTTATCGACATCATCACATCAACATGGTTGCAATCATCAATTGTCGGCACTGTTACAGCTGCGCTTTGAAAAATTGTCTCATGGCTATTTGCATCAATCAGACATGCCGTAAGTTTCAATCCTGGTTGATCAGTCATTGTTTTATTATCAACGCTCACATTGAAACTAACTTCTTCGCCAGCAAATAATTGCCGCGGCAATTCTCCGGCTATTGGCAAAATCGGGCCAAATATACTTTTGCCTCGGTTTATGCCACTAAATGAATCTTCAAGAATATCCGTCCAGGGACAACCACCATTGATAAATACACCTACAACCGGCATCAACCGATATTGCTCATTACAATATTTTACAACTTCAATATCTGTCCAACTCTTCAGATCGCCGGCATCAACACCGGGATTGCCAATATAATTTACAAAACCTTCATGCTTGACTCCGTGACCAATTCCAAATTTTGGCTGCTGGTACTTTTTTATCTCTTCAAATATTTCGGAACGTACAAGATTATCAGAACCTATTGGCTTACGGTAATATATACCTTGCCCATGGCAAGGGTCTGGCGGTTCCCAGTTATTTGCGTCATTTGCGTCACATAATTGCCATACTGTATTGCGAGGGCTCTCGCCGAGCATAAAAGGTAAAATACTGGTACCAAAGATGTCGCAAGTTCTGTCCATAGCTTCTTGCATTACTTTAGTTGTCTGAGTAAATGGCCGTCTCTGGGGTTCTCCAAGAACCCCAAACGAAACGCCTGTATAATTATGCATATCCACAATATCAAGCGAACTGCTAATGCCTGGTAAACTTAATTGAGGGAAAGAATAGCTGCCGGAATCCGGCACAATGGGTCGGCCCGACGTATCCAGTGGTCTAACAAAGTCATAGCTGTAAGTATCGTGAAATGGTACATCGCTATTTTCCCACAATTCATTACCGAAATGCCATGCAATAATTGAAGGATGATTATAATTCTGCAAGACATATTCGGTTAGATAATCGTTATAATCTGCCAATCCCATTGTCGCTGCAAGTGGAACACTCTGAGACCAGCCTTGATATATTAAAAATCCTAATTCATCTGAAGCATCGATCTGTTCTTTAGTACATGGATTATGCCATCGAACAGCTGTAGCCGATGTATTCTTATAAGCTTGGATCAAAGCTTTATAACGATCTTTTACTTGTGAACTGCTATATCCTTCGCCTCCAAAGAAATTACCATCCTCACCATAGCCTAACATTTGTATTGGTTTACTGTTTAAGAAAAATTTATTATTTTCCAGCTTTACTGAACGAAATCCGAAAGTACTTTCTTTAATATCGACCACTACTCCCGAACGCTTCAGAATAATCTGCATCCGATAAAGTTTCGGCGAATTGGGAGACCACAACTCACCGAAAAAGTCCATGCTAAAGGGAGATGGTTTTTTGACGCCAGCCGAAATGTTTCCGTTAGAAGTAACAACGACATGATCATTAGAATCATTGATGATGTTAGCAGTAAATGTCAATGCCGCTGAAGCATTGTCGTGGAGCCAGACACGGTAAGATACCTTATGACTCACGGTATTAGGATCTATTAGAACATAGTCAATTGAATCAATATCTTTTTCAATTAATTCCACAGTGCCATGCCAAATACCGGCGTAATAACGTGTACTGTTAGCCCACTCGGTAAGGTTTTCGGAACCCAGCGGGATTATGCAACGTAAAGCTACAAGATTATTTCCTAAGTCAGCAGCATTAGTTATATCAATTTTGAAGTCCGTAAAGCTGCCATTATGTCGGCCTACATAGGTACCATTTACAAATACCTCTGATTCTGCCGCCACTCCCGAAAATTCTAAAAATAATTTTTTAGAAGGGTCAATAAAATTCAATGGAAAATTACGACGGTACCAAACAACAATATTTGAATTAGCATCATAAAAGCTCCTACTGTCCTCTCCGAAATTCCACATGCTGCCCATATCTTCTAACGGATTATCACTATTCAAAACAAATGGCGACCAGTAAGGTGAACGATTAGTCCATTTCCAAAAAACATTTAATGGCACAGGCACCTCTGTTATAGCACTAAAATATGCACCATCTTGCCAACCTTGCTGATAGAATGTATCAGATGAATAAGAAGGAACTGTGTTTATTTTTTGCACTTGTGAAAGACTCCATATCTGTGCGTCACGATCTACTCCTGTGATTTCCAATATTGGCCTTTTTGCAACAGCAGCATCTACGGTACCATAAAAGGCCATCTGCCCATTGTTTGTGTCACTACTGTATAAAAGCACGCCACAATTGCTGCTTGGATTGCCTATCCAGCCCTGAACAACTTCTGGTGCCAGATCAAACCAAATTACGGTTCCTTCATTATAATCAGGAAGCACCGACACAATATCCATAATCCTTGCTGACCTATCGCCAGGTATCCCTTGAGCACCTGGTGAGTCCCAGTTGTCACCCAGACCATCAACTAACCAGGAAGCACTTCCACTCCAAGGTCTCGATAATGCGCAAACACTAATATTCAACGGCACGTTGTTGACTGGCGTCATAACGGTCAAACCAATGCGGGCTGAGCCGACTAAGAAATTGTCCGATAGATACTTTTCGATGTCTGACCACTTTATCAGGCTCTCAAGCATCATATTAGCTCCTGCTGAACGAATATACATGGTGTTATATCCAGTAGAAGCGCCTCGTACAAGATTGGGATCTGCTTCATTGGGAAAATGATCGATGCAATTTGTATAAGCATCTCCCTTGACACTTGTCCCACTTTGAAAATTAAACCCATCTGCCCCAATAATTTCCAATATTGGTCTTTTTGTAATAGCAGTATCTAAGGTACCATAAAAGGCTATCTGCCCATTGTTTGTGTCACTACTGTATAAAAGCACGCCATAATTGCTGCTTGGATTGTCTATCCAACCCTGAACAACTTCTGGTGCCAGATCAAACCAAATTACTGTTCCCTCTTGATATGTAGGAAGCACCGATACCGTATCCATAACTGTTGCTGACCTGTCTGCAGGTATCCCCTGAGCACCAGGTAAGTCCCAATTGTTACCCAAACCATCAACTAACCAAGTAGCTCCATTTCCACTCCAAGGTCTCAATAGCTCGCAAATACTAATATTCAGAGGCTCAGTTTTGTTGACTGGGACCATAATTGTTAAGCCAATACGGGCAGATTGCACTACAAAGTCATCTGATAGATAGCTTTCGATATCCGACCACTTGACAAGACTCTCAAGCATCATATTAGCTCCTGCTGAACGAATATACATGGTATTATATCCAGTAGAAGCGCCCCGTACAAGATTGGGATCTGCTTCATTGGGAAAATGATCGATGCAGTTTGTATAAGCAATTCCCTCGACATTTGTCCCCCTTTGAAAGGTAAATGGAACCGACCCTACGATTTTCAATATAGGCCTTTGATTTACACCATTGATAAGCCCCTCAGTAACCCCAGACAAAGCGATCATCCAGTCTGCCTGCATTGAATTACTGCCGTAAACAACCACGCCATGATTACTATTTGGGTCATTTATCCAGTCCTGAACAACAGATGGTGTTATATCGAACCAAAGCACATCTCCTGCTGCCGCAGTTCCCGACACAGTTAGCATATCCATATTCGTTGCACCCCTATCAGGGGGTATTGCTCCATTTGCGTCGATTCCTTGGGCACCTGCTGCTGCCCATGAACTACCCATACCATCAACGAGCCAATTAAGCGTAGAACCATTCCAGGGCTTTAACATCTGTACAATACTTATGTCCAACTCATGTATAGATGACTGGATGGTTAAACCAATACGGGCTGATTGCACCACGAAACCGGGCCGCAGATAGTTTTGAATATCCGCCCATTTAATTAAACTCGATATTCCAATGCCGCCGCCTGTTGTACGAATGTACATTGTGTTATAGCTATTATGTGAACCATTTGCCTCATCCGAATTCTCTTTCGGATAAGAATCGACCGTACCATCATACTTTTCTGTCCCAATGTATGTCTCATTCTGAAACAGAATCACATCAGCTAACGCGCCCGAGCCACAGATGCACAGACATATTAAAACTCCTAAAAATTTCTTACCTGTTTTCATGATGGGCCTCCATAAAAGGAATTAATATCTCGTAGCCAAACACACAGAGTGCAAGGCAACTTTCGAGTAATAATTTTTGAAAAAAAAGGCATGTCGTCGCATCTTTAGGATAGCTATGCTATCACAGTTAGCTCAGAAATCAAGAGATTATTATATATTATTTTTAAGTGCCTAATTATTTGAAATCAATCGCAGATATGGACAATCCCACTCTCATTTATCAGGCTATTTAGAGTTGATTGCCAATTAGGTAATCTTAAACATCTTGTAATCTTAGGATTGGATTAATTGGGATAAGACTTTTTGTAGAATTCTCGCTCATCTAAAAGAATCATCAATCCCACAAGCTAAACTTTTTTCCCAGCCAATAAGCCGCTATATAGTTGGGCATTTCACTGGTTAACGTATAATGCATGTACGTCAATTCAGGAATAAACTGATCACCGTCACGGTCAACCATCCAGTGCAATCGTGCAAAGTCTAACCGGCCCATTATTTCCAGGACAATTTGTTCGATATAAGGTAAACGACAGCCTCCCAAGTTCAGATACATAAGATAAATCAAAGGTATGCGAGATGTGGCGTCAAACCAGTATATTCTATGAGGATATTCTGACAATGCACAAGTGCTTTTTTTTATGTGGTCTGCAATCACAGGATTGCATCTCCATTCGAGATTTAATGGACGCCAAATATATTTTCCACAAAAGTTCTTGACCTCAGTCATATAATAATGAGCATAATAATCCTTATTAAAACCTATTAAACTGTGCTGTATCGCTCGCTGCAATCCAGCAAGATACTTTGAAGCACGATCATTGTGCACATGAGCCAATATTTGAACTGTTTGAGAAGCAAACAACGCTGTTGCGCCTGCAAATTCAGTAACAAGTCGCCAATCAGAAAAATAATCTGGATAACGCTGGGCATGTGTATCAAAAAGGCTGGCTGAATTTTCATTGATGTCATCATATTTTTTCAGAAGCTGGTTGGCCTCATTTTGGAATTCAATTCCATCGGTAATTTTGTGAGCAACTTCGTTAAACGCGTAGAAGATTTTCATATGGCCTATGTCACTTCTCATATCCCATCTTCTGCCATCAAATTCAATTGTGTAATTCATTTTATGCCAACACCGCGCTATCGCGGGAATTATTTGATGAATCCAATTTACTTCCTCTGCACTCGCATAAGGCAAAAACGCCAACATCCCATTAATTGCATTAAGATTCTGATCAGGACTCGAGGTATTGGAACATTGCATTCCAAATGGCTTAGATAGCCATCCAAAACGTTCTTTTCCTGCAAGATCTGATATTTTGCGAATGGAATTGAAACCACGACGGCACTCCTCCAATGCTTGACTATCTCCTGTTACTTGATAACGATATACCTGCGATTGAAGATACATACCGCTAAAAAAAGTACTGTTTTCATTGTTCATCCAACCGCATGCATCATAAGGACCAACGGATTGGCCTTCAAAATACTCTCGTTTCCAGATGCCGATATCACCATAAGTTCCATCATACAGCATAGAATAAGCAATTCCATTATCACAAAAATGGCAATCCTCAATGAATGCTTGTATAAGTTGAATTTTGCGAAAAAGAGGAAGTCCGCTGTACATACCTTGTATATCATGTGTTTTCATATTAATCAAAGTCCTACAATTACTCAATGTATTTCGACAATTTTGGGCAACACGCCCATTATCAAATAAATATCTATTTTCAATGCACTTCTTTAAGATTGCCAATGCTATCCGTGGAATCTTCGATATTGGCTTTATTCGTTTTAGCTTGAGCATCATCATCCCTAATGATTGATTCCGCGATAATTTGATGTTGAACATTTCCATCATCTAAGTCATCACATTTGGCTGTAGCTAATCGCCTTAATAGGCTGCTTAAATCTCTAAAGCCTCCTATTACCAACCATATAGCTATAAAGAATGCAAACACTCCGTGTATGTAAGTCCAGATACGCCAGAATTCGGCCCAAGCTCTTATCGGAACTTCTGTAATTAAGTTCCAAATGGTACCAATTACAAATACGACACCCCAAATTATTGTCCAAATAAACATAAAAAAATATATAAATTTATCAGACATTGTAAATTCTTTGGTAATACCTAGCCTTTGAAGGATGCCACCCTCAGTAAATGACCGTACCACAACCTGATCTTCTTTTATAGCGTATTTTCCCCGATGCAATATTCTGTCAAGATCAAATGTCTTTGTATTTATGAATGAAACAAAAATATAGCTTAAAAGAGAGCTCAACATAGCAGTAAACGACATAAACTGTTCATTAATGAAAAAATCTGGATCGATTTGTTTAATGATGATTCCTGCAGCAGAAATTGTAAGTCCAACAATCATTGCTGTCCATGCAGCAACCGTAGTACCACGTTTCCAGTAAAGTCCTCCGATGATAACAGCTCCAGCCCCGGCGTACAGAGCCGCTGTAATATTTACCCACATAATAAGGTGAGATGTTTGCCTGAAAAATAGACTAAAGAAAAAAACGACAATGGCTACTGACAAAACCGCAAGCCTTAGAAGCAGAAGATGATTTTGGCTTGTCACATTTTTCTTCTTGAAGGGTAATATCACATCTTGGATCAAAATACATCCCCATGAATGTAGCGCGGAGTTGGCCGAACTGATAAATGATCCGAGTATAAACAAACAAAAGCAACCTAAAAGTCCTATGGGTAATATTTTTGAAAACACCACTGGAACAGTTACCTGTTTTCTTATCTGCGGGTTTTCTATGTTGCTAAGAGTATCACTAACTAATGTGGCGATATTAGAATATTTAGGATTATGCATCATTCCATAAGCCGCGATGGCGATTAAAACAAGAGTTGCAGTGCCAATATAACCTCTGTAGCCACTTATTACGGTTGCCATTCTGGCTTCGTGGGGTGTTTTTGCGGCAGAGTTGAATCCTTGCGTACCCTGCCATGACATATGTGTGAAAAAAATAGCAAAGGCCCATATGAGAAAAAACCAAATATTGAATTCATTAGTATCCCCCGCCTTGAACGGATTAATCAGCGATTCTTGAGGTGGTGAATAATATGCTCCTTCAATGATATTGCTCCAACCAAAATGGAAGAAGAGATATAGAAAGATAAGGAGAAAGAAAATGTAACTAAAGATTCCCTGGAGAAAATCAGTTATTAAGATTGCTATTTGACCACCCAAAAAAGTAAAAAACAATGAAATCCCCAGTAAAAAGAGCATAACAATAGGAAAAGTGGAAAATGACATTCCTAATAATATAAAATTATCCGGTAGACCACAAAAATATATAAAAAATCTGCCTCCAACCGCTGGGGCAATAGCAAAATTAAGAATTCCAGCAAAAAAGGCAAGTATTCCCACAAAAATTCTAAAGTTTTTGCTATATCTCATTTCAAAAAATTGAGCCATAGTCAGTGCACGTGTTTGACGAAACCTGTAAACAATCCATCCAGAAAGAAGAACAATAGCAACAATAGGACCCAGCATTTGTTCCCACCAACGAATAGCAAATCCGCCACGGTAATACATCTCAAATATCGCCAGCATGTTTACAGCTCCACTTCCAGCTGCTCCTGAACCGATACAAAGTAAATATCTTCCCGCTAAACGGTTAGAGGCAAGAAAACCTGCAACACTAAGAAAGTATTTTTTTGTTCTGGTTGCTGACAATACAAGAATAACAAGACCAATGAAAACAATTGTCCAATCGATAAGACCAAGATTCATAAATTATCCTTGATACGAATTTTATTCTCAATAGCTCACTGAGATTACTTCGAAGCTGTATTGCAAACAAAATAGAGAACCCTTGAGATGAAACTTAATCATCGCAGAAGAGCAGACAATTTCTAATGGTTTCCAACCTATCAGGCTTGAGTATGAAACCTACAATTCAATAAAATATTACGTACTGATAATTTCATTTACAAGAGAGCTGCGACATAAGTATGCGGAAAGCTACCAATAATAGGATCCATCTAAACTGTTTTGAGACCATTTTGCACCCGGAATTTTAGCGTTTATCATACTATTCATATTCACAGTAGCAGAATGGCCGTCTAGAAAACCAATGTTTGTCAAACAAGAGTTCCTGCTATGCCAGCTTTGGTTAAGTCCGTAGTCATAATCGTAGTAAGCATTCATAGCCCAAATATAATAGTATTCCGTGACAAGAATTTTCTTAGATATGGGTGCTAAAACATTAAGAATTTTTCCTTCATTGGGTTTTGGAGGATACGCCGTGTAAAAACCGAACTGTGGATACGATCGACCACCCCAGTCATCCCATCCCTTATATTTACCATCAACACCAAAAGCGTTATAATAGTAACTGTTTCCACAATCATTCCAATAAGTCCAGTCACGTCCCTTAGATCTTTTTTTATTAAGATCATATCCAGTATCTTCGAAACAACGAAACGTCTCAGCTGTCTGAATATATTTGTTTATAAACTTATCTTTTCCAACTAGTCTACCTCCCCAACAGCCAAAAGGAGGTTCTGTAATATTACGAATATCCGGCAATCTCTTATTATCCATTTCATACATCAGGATGCCAATTGTTAATTGTCGAACATTGCTCATGCACGCCATACGTCTTGCGTTAGCCCTAGCCTTGGATAAGGCCGGTGTTAATACTGCCAGCAAAATCGCAATAATTGATATAACCACTAACAATTCGACAAGTGTAAATCCATTAAACCGCACTTCCTGACGTATCTCAATAATTTTGTATTTTTTTGAAAACATTTCTCAACACCTTCTACTTAAATCTTCTGTAAACTACACAATGCGTAAATCACAACACGCGATTTGCATTTATTATTCGCGCAATATCTCCGATTTGGTTTTTCCATAACTGTCACCAAACAACCAAAGTTATAACCAAATTTTCCGATATTTTTTTTTGAATGATTAGATAGAGGATCGCAGCTGGCCATTTTTTTCATATTTTCCAGCGGCTATTTCCCCATTTTGAACAGTTTCAATACGATAAGCCGTTTTACGAATTTGTTGTTCGCGTCTGCAGCTTTGTTCCAAAATACATCGCACGCTATCTCTTTTTAGAAGCGTAGATTCTAATCGAATGGCTTTAGGAGGGCTTCCAGGTTCTGCAATACGTTCAAGAAGTTGATTAGCCGCCAATCGACCAATTTCTTCGTAAGGTTGGTCCATTGCGGTAATGCTGGGATTGTTAAACATAAAGGAATTCATATTTCCCAACGACAAAATAGATACATCCTCAGGAACGCTTAACCCAAGTGACTTTAATCCCAATAATGCCCCTGATGCCATGTGCGCATCTAATATCAGCAGAGCTGTTATTTTCGGAAACTTGTTCATGATCTCGATAGTCATAGCTTGACCATAAGCCCATGGTTCAGATGAATTCATATCTTCGGGATCTTGAGCCAAGAATGGCAAATGCTCCAGACTCATTTTGTGCATTTGAAGAGCATCATCAATACCCGCTCGTATCTCTTTCATTGTATAAGCATCGCCCGAATGAGCAATTATTCCAATTTTCGTATGACCGTTTTCCAAAAGATATTTCATTCCATCCAATCCATGCTTTCGACCGTCAATTGCGACAGAATCAGCCTTAACCGGTTCAAGCACTGTGTCAATTTGAACGAAAGGAATACCTTTCTGCATAAGTTCTTGAAGTGCAGCCAAATAACAACTTTCTGGAGGAGGATAGATAAGGGCACCCATAGTGGATGATTTATCAAGTTTTGCGATAATATCGCTTTCTTGGCGGAAATCATAATTCGCTGCAAGTATCAACAATTCGCCAGGCTCCTCAATCAACCCATGTTTGATGCCAGCAATAATCCGCCATATATGTTCATCTAACAAAGCTGGTAATACAACGGCTACGTTTCTTTTAGGACTTGAACGCTGGTTAACAAATACACCTCGTCCTCCATGCGAACGCAAATAGCCTTGCAGTACTAATGAACGTATTGCCTGCTTAACGATTCCTATGCTTACATTGCTTTGAGATGCCAATGTACGTATACTGGGAATCTTCTCGCCCGGTTTTAATTCCTGCCTACGAATTAACCGTGAAAGCTGATCTTCAATTTGAGTTACATAAGGTTTAGCAATTTGATCATTAATTAAAATTTCCATGACACTATGTTAACACAGTTAGCCCGCACATGCAAGTTATTTTTATAAAATTAACCCACGTTCCGAAGTTTACAGGTATAAATCGCTGATTTTAGCTCAAAAACACAGGAAGTCAGCATAATTTTTTCAAAATCTTTTTGTCGGAATTAGACGCTATGAATGTCATATCGTACAATCCGGATGATCAAAAAACTGAAACAACTGGCCACCAACCAGAAAAATGCAAAACAGAAAGACAGATATCGTGCTGTTGATATGGCACTTGAAGGCCACACACCATCAATCACATAAATGTATGTGCTGTCGATAAGCAAAACTCCGTACAACACCGGACTTACTTTTATCGGGATATAGGTCCTTATGAAACTGTAAGACAGCAGCTTGTCAAAGAGCTTTCACCGCTTTACGAAAAATGGCAGAAGATAACAATATTTTCAGATGAAAGTCTTGAGATTGTTTTCAAAGATGGCCGAAGACAAAGAGTAAACCGCCCTGCCGAATCTTCATAGGTTCAATTCAATAGTATCAAGTATCAAAGCATCTCTAAAAGGATGCTTTTTTTGTTTAAATATATTCAGAAAGGCGAAAGATGAAACTATTAACAAAAGAAATCAGAGAAAAACTGCCTCCACTTTATTCCCAGGAAGGCAAAGGCAGTAAAGCAGTTGTGCATGTAAAATTCTTCACGCCAGATTCAAATTGGACATGGTACGCAACTGAGTTTGATGGTGAAGATATTTTCTTCGGTCTTGTTGAGGGCTTCGAGAAAGAACTTGGTTATTTCAGTCTGAAAGAACTGGAATCTGTCAGAGGTACTCTTGGTTTGCCGATAGAACGTGATTTATGGTGGAAGCCAAAAACACTCGAAGAAATCGCACCTGAAATTTTCAATGAGGTGAAAAAATGAGCAGAAAATATTTACGGATACAGCCACCACCAAAAGAAAAAGACAGCCTGCCGAATTTCAGGGTTGTTTATGTTATTGATGCAAATGCCTCAAGTGCGAAAAAAGCCGCAAAGCTTACACATCAGATAATGACAGACCCTGATTCGATGCTGCCTGTTTTGCAGGTGATGAATTGTAAGGGAAAAGTTGTAACAATCGATTTAAGTAAAAAGAAATGAAGGGAAAAAAATTTATGAACAAGTTTATCAAGATTACCACCGGCTTCACTGTGCAGGAGTATCGAAAGAATCCTGCCGGCAAGTTTGTATGCACAGGTCAGGCATTTATCGCAGGCGATCAGGTGGATTATGAAGATGAAAACGGCAATTTAATAAGTCCACCCCCTGATCATCAGTATCAGCAATTCAAAATGGTTCTTTGATGGAGGCAAATATGTGTGATGAAATATTTGAGAAAGTCAAACGTCAAAGTTCAATATGCAGGAAACTGCGAAGGATGGCTGTTGACGCTAAAGACTTGAAAGTTTCACTTCCAACTTTGCCGCTTAAGAACTGGTTTGACGGCACAATTCAGAATCCTGATATTGAAGTATTTTTTGAAGAATACGATTTGTCAAAACTGCTCCAATATATTGCGGATATTGGTTTGAATTAAAGGAAAGTGAGGTAACATAATGGAAACCATTGAAGCGCTGCAAGAGTTGGAAAGGCTGTTTTCGGAAACAATGTTGTGTGAATTTGCCGATAATGAAACTGCGCCGGGCAACAGGCTGATAATTGAACATCTAAGACAAAAAAATTACACAAGTAGGCAGATAGCAACATTAAGGTCTGTTATTACCATGGATGGCAGGCGTAACGGATGGTAAATCAACTCCACATATTTATTTTTTTAGTAAGACAACTTATTTTAAACAAAAGGAAGATTTTATGTCTAAAGATATTTACACAATAACCCTTAAAGAACAATGTGCTGATACACTATTGCCTTCTGCGATAAAAGTGAAAATCTTATCCGAAGGCGGGCAGATATGGATACAGCCGCAAGGTTACGGAGAAAACTGTGCGATGGATGGCGAAGGCTATCCAATTGGCGTAGAGATTTGGCAAGGCAAACTTCGGCTCATTTTATTTGATGATATTAACAGCGAAGACCCACAGATAATCGATTTGGAAAATGCCAGAGAAGCCTGCCGGCTGAATAATGATTAGCGTTTCTTAAAAAATGAAAGGAAAATCATGCCTAAAACAAAAAAGAAAATCAATATCGCTCGCTTGGTTTATGATGCTTATCCTCACTCGGATTTACTGCCTATCGACCCTGACAAAGACTGTCAAAATATCCAGACTTTATTGGCAAAAGTAAACAACGAAATATAGGCGATGGTTTGTTCAGGTTCATCGTAACGGAAATCTTTGAAGGCGGTGAAGGTAAAATAACAGGGGCAATCCTCGTAATGGAACAGGCAAAAAAAGATATTGAAGCTGTATTGCTTGCCCTTCAGGAAGCGTTAATCAAAGCAAAAATTTAGAAACACACCAAGCATTGTAGCTGACAAATCATAAGTACAAATCTTTTTCAATAAAATTGAAGGAAATTTTATGAAAGATGAAAAATACTGCGCACGCAGTCCACCCAAAATAGTTTTGAGTTTTGAGTGATGAGTTTTGAGTTAAATGAAAATAACATATTTTTGAAGGGAAAATTAAAATGAGAATAATGTTCATAAATAATCAAGGCGCGGGATATGCCAATTACGTTCAAATCGCTGATAACACAACTATTCAACAGTTTTTTGCGATCAAAATGCAAGATCAGCAGGAAGCAGATTATCTTATCAGAGTCAATCGCATGCCTGTTCCAAAAGACTACGTCCTCCAGGATGGCGACCGAGTTACGATCACACCCGTGAAAATCGAGGGAGCGCAACCTGTTCTTTTAGAACAGATTGTGTAGCTGTAACACTAATCAATCAGACCTCTGCTTATTTTTATCTTAGGCAGAGGTCTTTTTTTGTAAAAGGAAATTTTATGAAAAAACAAAAGAAACTTATAAGGCTCACAACTCTGCTTTGGGACAGCTTAAAAAGGCTCAATAGGTCAAGGCTTAAACAAATCCAAACTGTGATGGATGACTTCAGTGATAAATGCCTTGAAACAACAAAAGATTCGCATCTTTTCAATACAGCAGTTGAAAAAGGCTGGCTGATTGGCGCAGAATCAATAAGGTCAAAGATAGAACGAAATCTCAATGAGTTCTCACATCACTTGCAGAGATTTAAAGAACTGATTAATTCAGATGAATCAATATCGCCTAATTTCATTGATATCTTTGGAGAGCTTTTGCAGATAGAGCAGGAATTCGGGAAACTCAATATCGACTTTAAAGAAAAAACCATCTCTGTAATAACAGAAGATATTGTACTTAATGACTTTTCATTCGGGCCATTTGAAATAAGGCTGTTCATTAATCAAATAAAAAAACTCTATAATGATTCTCCATACAGAATAATAGCGATTGAGCCAAATCCTGCCGGCAATAACAGTGACGTTACTCATCCTCATGTAAGCGGAGAAAAACTCTGTGAAGGTGAAGGCCATGTTGCAATCAGGGCCGCGATAGAACAGGGACGATTCAATGATTTTTTTACACTGGTTAAAAGTATCCTGCAAACCTACAACCCCGATAGTGCATACATCAATCTCGACGATTGGGAAGGTCGCGGATGTTATGACTGCGGCGATACCATATCAGCTGATGAAAGCTATTACTGTGAAAAATGCGACCGCGAATATTGCGGCAACTGCGCTACTTATTGCAAAGTATGCGACACAACAGTTTGTCTTGGCTGTTCTATTGAATGCCCGGACTGTAAAAGGTCAATCTGCACGGATTGTACAAATACTTGCCTAGAATGTGAAAGAAGATTTTGTGAAGATTGTTTAAACAAAGAAGGCTTATGCGAAGATTGCGAAGCGGAAAGGATCGAAAATGAAGAACAACATTCAGAAAAAATCGATGCTGAGGTTTAGTCCCACAGCATGGGCAAAACTATTATTTATGCGTGATATGACAAATAACGAAGTTGGCGGTTTTGGAATAACGAAAGCTAACGATTTATTGTTTGTTACAGATTTTGCTTTAGTTAAACAGAAAGTAACTTCTATTTCAGTTTCATTTGATGATGAAGCTATATCAGGATTTTTTGAAGACCAGGTCGCAGCAGGGAGAAAACCGCAGGAATTTGCCCGTCATTGGATACATACGCATCCCGGCTCATCTCCGGAACCAAGCTGCACAGATGAAAAAACTTTTGACAGGGTTTTTGGCCCGTGTGACTGGGCTGTGATGGCAATAATTGCTCAGGATGGAAATAGCTATGCAAGATTAAGATTTAATACTGGCCCTGGCGGTGAAGTAAAAATTCCAGTTTATGTCGATTATGACTGTGAATTTGCCGGCAGTGATTTAGACCTGTGGATACAGCAGTATAAAGCGAATGTATTCGTTGATGAGATTTTAAAAGAGAAATCAGAAAAACTTATTTTTGACGAAAAACTACTTGCCGATTTACCACCCTTGAAAAACGATCGCAGTTTTTCACTGCTTACAAGCGATGATTTAATCGCTGAGGTTGACAAGATGGACCCGATTGAACGGCAGTTATTTATTGATGAATTGGCTGTCAGAAGTGATTTCTGGGATCAGGAAAATGAGGTGCTTTATGGATGATAGATTCTCAAGACAGGCTGATATAGTTCCACGCCAAAGAATATTAGATAGTAAGGCAACAGTAATCGGTGTTGGCGCTATCGGAAGACAGGTGGCATTACAACTGACCGCCATAGGAGTTCCACATCTCCAGATTTTTGATTTCGATTTTGTGGAAATCAGCAATCTGGCAACACAAGGGTTTTTGGCAAAAGATTTGCACAAACCAAAAGTCGAGGCAGTAGCAGAATTCTGCAGACAGATGAATCCAGAACTGGTTATTGAAGTTGTATTAGATCGATTCAAAAGGTCAACTCCTGTCGGCAATTGCGTCTTTGTATGTGTCGATTTGATAGAGACAAGAAAAATTATCTGGGATGCATTGAAGGACAAAGTGTCTTTTCTTTGCGATGGGCGTATGAGCGCTGAAGTATTACGTGTAATAACCGCCTGTGATGAAAAAAGCAGGAAGTATTACCCTCAGACACTCTTTACAGCAGAGCAGGCCTATGCCGGCCCTTGTACAGCAAAGACTACAATTTACTGTGCCAATATCGCAGCAGGTTTTATGCTGGCACAATTTACAAAATATCTGCGCCTTATGCCAGTTGAGCCTGATATTCAGATTAATCTTCTGGCCTCGGAACTGAATGTAGGCAGTTGCTAATCTTTCTGTAGCAAGTTTCCGTAATGTTAAAAGCGTACCTAAAACCATTAAAGTATTGAACCAATTGGAGGTAAATAATTATGGCAAATCAAAAGAATGTAATGAATATTGGTACATTAAAAAAGCTATTGAATGAAATTGGAAATGAAGTTGGCGATGATTACCAGGTATGGCTGTCATCGGATGAAGAAGGAAATGAGTTTTTACCATGTCTCAAAATCCAGAATTGTTCCTGGCTATAGACAAAGACGAAAAACGGATTATCCTTTTTCCACTTCATTGCTGACGAGAATTCTTATAACATGCGGCCTTACTAAAATAGACCGCATGTTTTTTATTTTAAAACTTCCGTTTGAGTCAAGGGACGAGAAGATTTTTCTATAGCTTCCGCAATTTCCATTAAATCATCTAATTTTGATAAAATAGTTTCTTGCAAATTATAATTCTGATTCATCTTTTTTTATTTTCATCAAGACTTTATAAGCTTTGAACTGTTTTACACTGGTATAATTTTTCATCTCAATTTTTTAAGTTGCGAAAGGAATAATTCTTTGCTCCAGAGATTCAGGGATGGCTGATCAGTAACTCTTACAAATCTGCGAACGTCATCCGTTGTCTTTTTCCAATCAATCGATTTGATGGTTTTCTCAAGCTCGACCATACACCAGTCAAGATTGATATTGATGTCCTGCCCCTTCCACTTGCCCTGCTGCTTGAGAGCAGATGCAAGAAACTTGTAGTTAATCTTGATTTCCTGACTTGTATACCACAAAAAATCATACCAGTCCCGCCCTTTGATATATTCTCTGCAAAGAAGAGCATGCGTTTTACCGGCAAATAAACTTGGCTTATCCTGCACAGTAACTGAAGATACGAACGGAAAATCAAGGTACTTGATTTCTGACTGGCTGCCAGAGGGAGGATTGGTATCGATTTCGAATTTAATACGGATTTTACGAAACGGCCCCTTTTTACCAATATGATTCAATTGCAAAACTTTTCCAATAGAATCATCCTTGATGAATGCCTTTCTAACAGCAATGTTTGCTTCAGAGCGGTCAATAATATCAACCTTATAACCATAAGTCTCAAGTTCTTTTGCCAAAGATTGAAGATGTGGCTGGAGTTTAAAATTAGAGTTGGGCTCTCTGAGAATAAAATCAAGGTCTTCTGAAAATCTGTTCAGACCATAAAAAATCCTCAAACATGTTCCCCCCTGAAAAATACCGTACTTAAAAAAATCAGTTCTACTCAGTGCAGCCAGTGCAACTTCCTGTGTAATCTCTCTAATTGCATGTTCTTCTTCTAATTCTGATTTACAGTTATAGGAATTTAACCTTTCCTGAATAATCTTGATACTCATATCTTCAAATCCTTTCTCGCACCATTAAGAAATTTTTGAACTCGCCGGATAGGATAATCTTCAAATAAAATATCAAAATCATCCGAAGTAACAGATTCAAGTTCTTCCTGCTCAATTCGCAGACTCTCAATAGCAGGTTTTAAACTTGCCCAGTCTTTCTTATAAACATAGACATAATCAGCCAAAGCTTTAATTGGGCCAGCCATTAAAAAGACGTCCCCTGATGACTCATCGGTCAATCGATCAACGCCGGAATAAAAAACTTTTTGTGGCACTCGATTGAAACTGAATATCCCCAAAGGGGTCTTAAATTCCTTTGATTTGCCAAAAGAAACACTCGTTACCGTATATACTGCTTCTGGAATCCAGCCGTGGTAGCTAAGAGCTGATTCCAGACTAATATAAGATGGGCCATAAATATGTTGAGCCAGTGCATAAAGATTAATATTTTTTTTCTGGTATTTGGGAGCCAGGCAGTAAAGCCCCCTGCGGACATGGATGACTTCATTACCTGCGATTGCCCGTTTGACAAGGCCATATCTCTTGTCCTCACTTTCAGGAAACAGAGTATTTACGTCCTGATTTGTAAAATAGCCATATGGGGCTGTTTCAAAGATTTTTTCGGTTAGTGTATTCATATAATTGTTTGTACCGTCAAAATATGACGGTATCTGGTAATTATACGTATATATCGGCATTATGGCAAGCAATTATTAAAAATACCGTCATATTATGACAGTATTTGGAAAATTTATTAATGTCAGCAGGTTATATAAAACTCTATACATTATTTTAATTTTTATAACCTTTTGATTTAAAAGGACTTAAAAAATAGCAATTTTATAAACTTAGCAGTTATTAAGGTTTTTGGTTGTATAATGGTTGTAGTTTCAAAATTTTTTCATTTTGCCATGGCGGAATTTCTGGTAAATATCCCTCAAACTCTTCAAGGATTTTATTTTCATAAGTACCGGCATATTTGCATTCTATGAATTTATCAAATGCCTGGTCATGAAATCTTTTCCAGCTCATTTCCTCATTTCCAGGATTGATCGAATAAAACAGCACGCCATTTTTACGAGCAGCGTGTTGGTCTCCCGGAGCATCGCCAATCATCAATATCTTATCCCTGCTATATTTTTCACACATAACCGCTAAATGCTGTGCTTTTGTACCCATTTCCTGGCCGGCAATTACTTTCACGTATTTGTCAATGCCATGTTCAGCCCATTCTCTTTCAAGTGCTTCTGTAGGGGTTGCTGAACAAATAATAATATCAGCCTTTTGAGAAACTTTCTCCAGACTCTCACGAACATATTTAAAAGGAGCAATATTCCTGACGATATCTGCAACGGCTTGATTAACCTTGTTGCTCCAATCAATCGCCGTTTGCAATTCATTTTTTTCCTGCAGATTATTTGATTTTGCGATTGCCTGTTTAATGCATTCATTGCTTAACAGGCTATTGGGGTCATTTACCCATTTGCAGTAATATTCAAATTTTGGGACTTTAAAACCTCGTTCTTTAACTTTTGGGTGATTAGGTAGTAATTCAGTTAAAATTCGTGCGATTGTTTTATGTCTGTTTGCTCCGCGAGTTTTACTGAACAAATCTGCAAACTCTTTGCATTCTCTGGCGGCTTCGGCGACAGGCTGCAAACCAAAACAAGCTATCATCCACGGACAAAAACATTCTCGCTGTTTAATGCCCATTGCATCGAACACACACCCATCAGAATCAATCGCAACAAGACATTCTTTCGAGGGTTTTAAATATCTTAACTGTCTTGTTTCATTGATTTTATCATAATTTAACTCTGCATTATTTTGCATTTAAGGCCTTCCAATCTAATCATGTTATGACGCTACATTCACTTAAAACTAATTATATAATAACTCCCATGGCATTGCCGTATGTGCAACGATGAAACCATCGAGTTGTACTTTTGCGTACGCGTTCTAATTTCTATATTTTCTGCTATCTATGCCATATTTTCTCTGTTCTTTTATTTTGAAACACCAAACCACCGAAAATAAATAATATAATTGTTGCTGGTTCGGGAATAGTGGCAATAAAGCCATGCTTATTACCAGATGCATCATGATAAGTGCCAACGATGTTATATCCATCAATACCAGTTATCATAGTCAAACTTGCCCCCGGATAGTCGAGAGTAATCCATGCTGTGCCATCGTACAAAAAACCATGCCGAATTCCATCTTCATGAAAGTAATAGCCGACGATATTATCGCCATCAATGTCTTCCAGCCACGTATAGCTAGATTCAGGAAAATTTAGTCCTGTAAAAATCTTGCTTTCTAAATTATAAATTCCTGCACCTGTAATTACACAGCTTCCGCTAATGGCACAAGGCATTCCCTGTAAACCAAGTATAGTCCACGTTATCCCATTATAGAAGAAAATGATACTTCCGCCCCCCCCGCCGACCATATAGTTGCCGTCAATGTCGAATATCCAACTTTTTAGATGCACCAGGAAAATCATATGTAACCCAGTTTGTCCCATCATAAATGAAGCCGTGTGTACTAAAAACACCAGCAGGGTTTAAACCTCCGTAACTGCCAACAACAATATCACCATCAATACCTTCTATGCTTGTAACACTCGCTCCGGGAAAAACGATAATGCCCCATGTTCGGCTGTCTATATCGTAAATACAAGTATCTGTAACAATTTTAGAACCGCTAATGCCTTTTATTTCGTATCCAGGCAGATCTATAGTAGTCCATGTAATTGCTTGCACGGATTCCACACAATAAACCAAAAAACATTATGCTGACCAATATTTGATTTCGCATAAAAAATTCTTCCTGTTTTAAAACTTGTTATTATTTTTAAAATTCCCAAATCTTAATCTCGAAAGATGCCTTAAGGCACATCTATCTCCAAGAGGCACTGTATCCCCTTTGATTCAAGACCATCAGATATTTTTGCATCTGCTTCTATGCCATGTTTTCTCTGTTCTTTTTTCCTTGGAAACATTAAACCGCCAAAAGCAAACAATATAATCGTTGCTGGTTCGGGAATAGGTTTTAATAAAAATGCCATGCTATCTGACGAATCCCCATAATGTCCATAACCCACTATCCATCCGTTATCATTTATTGCATAAGCATATCGCAAATCCCATCCAGCATCAGGGGCGATTAAACTATTAAGAGCAATATTATTGCCGCCGCCACTAGGGTCAAAAAGAGTTGCCCCACCATCTGAATTGCCAACAATCTGTCCATTATTATTGATGTCACGAGCGATACCTGTTCCAAGTACAATATTGCCACTGCCGCCACTTGAATCAAAAAGAACCGCATTGTCATTTGACCCCCAACTTAGTGTCCCACCCACAATTTGCCCATAATTATTGTTAGCGAGTGGTATATATTTTCCACTGAGCGTTATATAATCGGGCGAAAAAATGACTGGATGATGATCACTATCCCGCCCCACAATTTGGCCATTATCGTTAATAGAATAAGCCAGACCGTTTCCAAGGTTGATATTGTTCCCAGAACCAATCGGATCAAAAATTATCGCATTACCGGATGAATTGCCAACAATTTGCCCCTTATTGTTTATAGAACGAGCTATTCCAGTTCCAAGATTAATATTCTGGCCATTCCCGCTGTTGTCATAGAACATGGCATCTGTCGATGAATACCCGACAATTTGGCTGTTATCGTTTATAGAGTAAGCTATTCCCGGTCCCAGAATTATATTGTTATGATTACCTGTCGTATCAAAAAGAGTGGCCCCGTTCGCTGAATAACCAACAATTTGACCATTATTATTTACCGAATAAGCTACGCCAGTACCAAGATTAATGATATCGTACAGAATTTGTCCATAAGTCAATGTACTAAATATAAATACTTTCAGAGTCAATATTACAAAAAAATACTTTCTTTTCATTTTTATCTCACTTTCATTTAAAATTTATTCCACTGATAATATCTTAAAAGAACCATCTACCCAATTAGACGAGTGTCCTTCACTACTATACATATTGCAGTCACCAATAACATTGAGGGTGGCATCATCGCTCCAATATCGAATATCAGATGGCCAATCCGTATTATAAGGCTCTTGCCAATCTTCGAGCCATCCGGAATACAAATTACGCCTATAACAGTTGATAACAATTGCTGGACCTGTTATATCCAGAGTAATATCACCTGTAAAATCTTTGCCAGAATATATTATCAGTCTGGTGTTCTTAGAAACCGCAATAGAATCAAGACTATCTGAAATAGATTTTTGAATAATTATAGAAGTATCTAAATAAAGTCCGGGATATCTTATGTCACCCCCCGGATCTGTGTCAGGAGGTAAACCTCCATCAGCAAAAGGTGGCTCGACCCCCAAATAAGTATCCCAATAGTCACGTATTCCCCATCCACTAAAATGTACCGGTAAAGAAATAACCCCAAATTCATACGCCCCCATATCAACAGCAATTGCGGTGCGGCTTATTAGTTTTCTGTTGATTTCTGCTATGTCCCACAACTCATTATTGGCCGGATTGTTTCCAGCATCAATACAGGGACTATCGGCCTCTAATCTCAGTCCATCATCGGACGTACAAAGCTTGTTGTCATCTCCATTCGGATCAGATGGATTTACAAAACATGGGTCGTAGGCAGTATTTTCTCCGCCATCAATTCCAAGTGATGAATCCCAATTAGCGCCACTGCCGTTGCTATCTTTTATACAGCAATAACTAAACTCTGAAAAATGTCCACCGCCATTATAAATAGCATTACAGTCACTAATTATACAATTACGAATCACCGGGGATGTACCATTGCAATATATACCGCCGCCATAACCATTTGAGGAAGAACCATTGGCATTGCCATATGCAACAACAAAACCATCGAGTTGCACCTTTTGCGTACTATGTTCTGTTCTTCTTCTATTAATCTCTTTTTCCTCCTGCCGTCATCATTGATTCTTCTACTTATCTATATCCTTTTCCTTTGAAGCATCAAACCGCCAACAACAAACAATATAATCGTACCTGGTTCGGGAATTGTGGCGATCCAGAGTTCTTCCTGACCCTGTGGATTAATACCATAGCCGGTAATTATATTGCCCGATGCATCGGTTGCGGAAACACTTAATAAATTCCAACCTGTCAAATCCAGCCCATAATCATTTTCAAGAAAATCTTTTAAAAGACGTGTGCCATTGAGTTCATCCCAGATGAAAGCACCAATTGGTGAAAATCCTGTGCCTGGCCCTTCCAGAAAATTCCCGAAAATAATGGAACCATCAAAAGAACTCCCGGTTGCTATCGAATTTGTAACACCTGTTAACATTGGCAAAGTTTCAATCATTCCATTTTGCCAAACACAAGCTCTCGCAATATTTGTATCTCGATAGAATCCAACTATAACTGATCCGTTGCCCGCTATTTCCAACACTTGAGAAAACGTCACATTTTCAGGATTCGGCAATATTTCTATATAGCCATTTTGCCATAGGACGGTTTCAGTTATATCAGAATTATGGCTTTGTATGTTTCCCGCGATAACTGTGCCATTGCTTGATATAGCTTCCGCCCTTGCATCACCCGTAAATCCTGTAGGTAAAGGAAGGATGGTATAAACGCCATTTTGATAAGACCATGCTGGGTGTTGGTCGGAGTTGTTAATATCGGTATCGCCAACTATCTTGGAACCATCCGAAGATATTGCTTTGACTTTATTAAATCCATGAGCATAACCTCCGATGGTTTGAACAGCATCGTGAACCACTTTGTAAAAGCCATCGCCTCCGCCCGAATTAACATTAGCGATCATTATAGAACCATCTTCTGAGATGTCTACAATAGGACCCGGACCTAAGCTATATGTTCCAGTAGTCCAAATCCAGTTACTACGCTCTCCATCACCAACAACAGTATAATTGGTTGATATCCCTGACGCATTGGATATAAAACCTGGTGGTTTTCCTATTGCCATAAATGATACGGCCAGTACGTGTAAATTTGATAACATGACTATTAAAATTGTTAATTCATTTTTATGGGTTCTCATAAGAATCCTCCTTTTCTCGTTAAGGATTTTGAACAATAATAGAAAAGTTAAAATATTCATCAGTATGGTACGCCCCATCCCATCCAGTAGTTACTTTAAATCGTATGTGGTGCATTCCTTTTCCTAATGTAACTTGTGATTCTGGTATGTGACCTTGCATATACTCCCAATCTGACGCAAAATCTTCCGTCAAATAGGCTTCTTGGCATTTTGCATTATACGGGCAAACAGAAGAATTATGCACCATCATTTTGGGGGTTTCCTCAGTTCCACATCCTTCACCTTCCGTAGTTCCTGAAATCCACACTTCAGGGTTTTCGGCTTCATCGACATATATAAGCCCGAAATCATACTCCTGATTTCGTCTTTCTGTATTCCCTTTTAATGATAATGTAATTGTTTTTGTAAAAGGCAAGTAAATCCATACATCACATGTGCCTGATTGGATCTCATAATTATCCCCGAAACAATTGCCACTATTTTCAACTTTGAATGCAACCGAAAATGTAGTTGGATCGCAAATAAAAGATTCATCCTGCCAGCCATAATCGGGGTCGGTTATATTTTCCTGATTATATTGAACATCAAAAATAGAGGCATCGAAACAGTTATATTCGTATGCTCCGATATCAACATAGTTATTTAATTTTCTTTTATTTTGCGATATATCCAATAACTCTGCGTTAGCCATGTTATTTCCGGCATCAATACAGGGACTATCTTCCTGTAATCCAAAGCCGTCATCTGATGTACAAAGCTTGTTGTCCTCTCCATTCGGATCAGATGGATTTACAAAACATGGGTCGCTGTTGTTATTTCCTCCGCCGTCAATTCCAAGAGATAAATCCCAATTAGCGCCACTGCCGTTGCTATCCTTTATACAGCAATAGCTGAATTCTGAAAAATGCCCACCACCACTATATACCTCGTTGCTTTCAACTGCTGCGGTATTATCCCAGATAATACAATTTGTCAACCTCGACCTTCTTTCAACAACAGGCTGATAAATCCAGAGACCTCCGCCTCTATTTCCAGCAGAATTTTCTGTCAAAGTACAGTTTGTTATTTGTGGTTTGCTGTAATAAGCATAGCAGTAAATACCACCGCCATATGTTTCGGCGTAATTGTTATGATTGACACAATTTATCATATTCAGAGCTGCCTGTTGATTATAAACTCCTCCACCATTACCGTTTGTTTTATTGCCGGTTATAAAACAATTTATAAAGGTTGGATTTTCTATTGTTGAACTATTATAGATATAAATACCGCCGCCACCGGAAACAGCGTTACAGTCTCTAATTATGCAATTGCGAATCACAGGTGATGTACCATTGCAATGTATACCGCCGCCATAACCATTTGAGGAAGAACCATTAGCATTGCCGTATGCAATGATAAAACCATCGAGTACAGCATTGTCGGCACCTTTGACCACATGATAGCTGTTATCAGCCATATTATTTACTGTGTTTATATCTCCGCTCAAAATCGTCGGATAAGTTGTCCAATTACGATATATGCGGCCAATCTCGTCGCCGTTAAAGCCGCCGTAAACTCCTGTATTCGAAATTAACTGAAATGAAGCGAACCTATCATTATTGTCATTAGGTTCATATGTACCTTTTGCTACCCAGATTTCATCGCCTGAATCGCTCTGGCTAAGAGCATCCTGCAAATCTGTATATGCATTATACCATGAGGTACCGTTATCACCGCTGCCTTCTGCATTTTCATTTACAAACCACAACGTGCTTGCTTCATAAGCACCAATATCGACATAATCAGGATTCCCACTGCCATTATTTGTAACATATTCAACATCTACCCTGCTTTTTCCTGTTATATCAGTTGGATGTACACTATCACCGTAACCTGCATCTATGCAATTACTATTTAATTGCAGTTGCAGCCCATCGTCCCACGTGAAAGGCATGGAATCAGGGCCATAGAGACTGTCTATATTTATAAAATTAGGTTCACTGGCAATATTGCCACCATCATCGGTAGAATCTTCTCCTTCGCAGCCGGGAGGATTATTAAGCCCACCTTCTATAACACAATTTCTGACATTAGGGTCAGCAGAATTTTCATTATATATCGAGTGCCCACTATATTCATAGTCATATGCATAAGCATCATAAGCACTGTTACTCCAGAAAATAGAATTACTAATTTTAGGTTTGCTTAAAGAGCCAACATTATAAATAGCCCCTCCTTTTCCATGTTGGGCTTCATACTCTAAAATTTGAGCGACATTTTTTATAAATTCGCAATTCGTTATCACTGGTGATGAATTATAGTTATAAATACCTCCTCCTTCGCATTCAGCCCACGGCCAAAAAAGTACATTATTATAAAATATAGAATTTACAATTTTTGAATTTGAATTTTTATTGTAAATACCAGCACCATAATGGTTACCAAAGTTTCCAGTTATAAAATTTTTATCGAATATACAATTAATTATATTAGGCTCAGAATTCTCACAATACATACCTCCTCCACCAACATGGGGAGAACTACTATAACCACTAATACTGTTTCCAACAAAAATACAATTTCTTATAGTAGGTTTCGAAGAGTTTATACAATACATTCCACCGCCAGCAGCTCCACTTGCAACAAGTAAATTATTCTTAATCAAACAATTGCTTATTGTTGGGGAAGCACCAGAACAATATATTCCTCTGCCCCCGCCGGTTATTGTAAAACCTTTGAATACTGAATTTGAGTTTTCAGTTTGGTCAAATTCAACACCATTGGCATCAGGGGCATTAACATCGATAATAGTATTTTTGATTACATCCCAGTCATCAGGATTGGTGCTTTGCAATGTGCAACTCTTGCCATTAAAATCAATGGTATTGTAGTATGTGCCCTCCTGCACTATTATGGTATCGCTATTGTTCGCATTGTTAATCGCTGACTGAATGTTATCAAACCCTGTTTTTTGTGTAATATTTATTACTTTGTATGTATAAACTGTGCATGTAACAGTATCTGTGGTATTTTCATCATCAGTAACTCTTAATCTTATTGTATAAACTCCTCCGCTGTTATAAAAATGTTCGGCTTTCCCATCAAATATACCGTCGCCGGCAGAAACGGATGTTTCATTGTAATCGTACGTGCCATCATTAGTCCAATCCCACTCAAACTTGATAATCTTCGATAAATCCGTATCATAAGAGTCACTTGCATCAAGAATTACATTAACATTGGTAATGGCATATTCAGGGATTGCTTGCAGGACTGCAACAGGCGGCTGATAACATGCATGGGTTTCATTAACAACCATATGCAATGCACTTAAGGTCAAAAAAACAGCCAATATTTTTATTCTCATAATATGACCTTTCGTTAAGATAAATTATTTATTTATGATGCTCTATCCACTCTTTTGCAGACGCAGCCGCTTTGCAGTCGGGATATTTATTCAAAAGTAGTGCATAAACAGCATGTGTTTTTTCATTTGCTTCTTCCGCAGAAATAATTCCCTTTTCTTTTAGGTTATTATAATTTCTGCCAATCATAAATAAAACGTTCCAGGCTTGATCGAAGTTGGGATATTCATCTACTATTTTTTGATAATAAATTAATGATTTCTGATATTCGCCTAACCGTCGATATATATCTCCTATAGAAGAATGTGCATTTGGCGTTGCTGAACTTTGCGGTAAATTATTTACAATTTTTTCGCTTATATCTATCGCCTCTTGAAGATAAATCTTTGCTTGCTCATTAGTATCATTTATTTCTAATTGATCAGCCCTGCCAATGTATTCTTTTGCAAGACGATGGAGCACCCAAGGCGTTGACCAATGATTTGGATAATTCACGATTATTTTATCAATTTCCGTCTGTGCGGCCGTATGATTACCAGATTGCATGTAAATTATTGCATCTGTTTTGTTTATTTCAATCATTGCCCGGACGGCATCTGTAGTACCCGGATACTTATCGACTATTTGCTGATAGATTCGCTTTCCTTCATTGAATTTATCTAAAGATTCATATCTTCTTGCCGTTTCATAAAGAATTAATGGCAGATGGGGATGTGCAGGAAAATTTGTAAGCAAACTATCAACTATTGTCTGTGCTACTGCATAATCGCCGGATTCGAGAGCAGAAAATATATCCACCCTTAAAATCTCCAGTCTTGACCTATCGCCTGGAGAAGTATTGGGATAATTTTGGATTATTTCTTGATAAAGCCTCTTTGATTCTGTGAATCGCTTTTCCCATCTATATCGCTTAGCAATAAGCTCCAAAGCCTCCGGAAGATTAGAATCATCCATAAAATCATTTTTTAATTTGCCAAGAGCCATTTCAGCTTCAGAATCATTGCCCATTAAAATATTCACAATCACAAGTTCTTTTTGCGCGGTAAAGGCGGATTTGGTACCAGGATTATTTGTTACTATTAACTTGTAAATTAGTTCCGCATTTGTATACTCCTTTTTTTTATTGTACAATTCCGCTTGCCGAAACTCATCTGCCTCTTCCCCTAAACAACAAAACGGTATAAATAGCACGATTGATAAAATCGTTGCGGATACAAATTTAATAATCATGTCCAATTCTCCTATCCTAAATTAAATTCAAGTTCTAATGATTAATCAATTCGAAAACTTTCTACTTAACAAATGAAATACTTTAAATAAAAACTGGAAAAAACCTGCCAGAAAAAAATCTGGCAGGTTTCCCATAAATACTTTTTAATCGTATCTAACTTTAATCACCACCTTTAATTAAACTTACACTTAAATGGTCGATATTAGCACCGCTCGATCCGATCGCGGTAGCTCTGACTATATTTGAATTATCACCTTTATTAAGTGTTGCGGGAGTGCTAACCACATTCCAAGCCGTCAATGATCCTGTTGCAGGAAAAGATAAATTCGATTCAATCTCTTGACCATTAACCTCTATCTTTAACGGCCTGTTGCCACTTGCCAAAGCATAGCGGAATTCAAGATTGTATGTCCCTGTCGCATCAACATCTACGGTCCATTCTATATAGTCATTGTTATTATTCAGATAATCTACAAACCCGGTTCCAGTAAAACCATTGTATAAAGAACTGGTGGTCGCTCCTGATATAGTAGCATCTTCTGCTTCATATAATCCCCATGCTGAATATTCTCTTGAAAGATCGTTCCATTCCCATATCTCTGTTGTAAATGGAATAAATTTAAGAACATATTCAAAACTGTCACCGATAGAATATCCTTTATCAAGAACTTCAGCTCTGAAATAAAGTTTATTATTATTGGTTCTGTCCCATACAGCATTTTTGAGGGAGCCATTGGCATCATAAACTTCAGGATAAGCACAAGTAATTCCGGTTTTCAGAGTCTGACTTATAAGAGTAACGGCTTGGACTTCTTCTTGAATTTTAAAAGAATCATCATTATCTGTAATCGCTCTTGTTATCCAACCATCACTATCGTTCACAATAGCTAATGATTCATCGTAGGAGTTTTCAAAGCCATGCATAAATGCATAGAGATAATTAAACCTGTCATTCAAGTTTTCTGTTACCGTATATTTATGTTTCTCTAAAAGATAGTCACCCTTATCCGGAAAAATTACGTGTGAGCTGAGATCGAATGGTCCCAAATTAGAATCTTTGATAACAGACACAGTTTTTCCTTCGTAAGAATTGCCACTTACAAAGTCATAATCAATACCATCAATGTTAATCGTGAAATCGTTTACAACTTCTCCGCCATGGCCTGTACCAATCCACGTATTATTAGGGTCAACGTTAACTACGGTGCCATTGTACACACCTGCAATTCCGCAAAGCACATCTTTACCCTTAAAGGTAAGGTGTCTTAACGTCCATGCAACACTTTCTTGAAAATCTGCATATATAACACCATTATCAACGGAGACATAATTAACACCGCCACTAGAAAACATATTGACTTGCCAGTTCGCATCTGTGGTAAAAGCCCAAATATTGCCAGACCAAATAGGATTTAGTTCATCGTTGCAGTCTATGGCCCAATAATACTTTGTATCTGAATCAAGCCCGCAAGGATCATATTCAGTTGCAGTAACTGTTCCTTTATACTCTGGTGAAGCATGATTGGCATTTGCTACACTGCTTTCATTTGTACCCAAATAAACATCATATGTGGCAGATCCCTCGACACCTGTCCATTCTAAAACAATTGGAGAATTAACAAGAATCTCGTTTTGATGAGGCTTGGGATTACTTGCTGCAAAAGCTGTCGCAAATGGGTCTATTTCCAAATTATAATTTACTTTTCTTTGCAGCGATTTGGCCAGATTTTTATATGTTTCATAAGCCGGACGAGTTGTAAAGTCATTATTTATTATACCGGAATTTTCTGAACTGCTTCCGGGAGTCTGACCATATACATACAAATTATAGAAAAATATTTTGTCTATTCTCGGATGCTTAATTAATTTAGTAAAGATTTTTTCCAGACCTTCAGCCTGATCATCCAATAAGTTGGGGTCCCCGCGAGAACTTAGCATTTGCTCGGTAATCCAGACAGGTTTCTTCCCATCATTATATTTATCCATTGTCCTGAAAGCTGTATTACAAAGATCAAGCACTTCTTCTAAAAGTGTTTCAAATCGAGAACAATATGGATGTATGGAAAATATATCAAAAGAATCTTTGAATCCATCAATCAGATAAGCCTTTTCTAAACCATTTTCCTTTAAACCGTCACCAAAGCTATATAGAAATACACCATCTTTACTCAAACCGCCTAATATAACTTTGTTATTTGGATCAACAGTTTTTAATTCATCGTGTGCAGCTTTGAGGAATTGGACGTAATCTTCCAAACTAGACATCCAAAATGTTCCATTAAACTCATTCCTTATTTCCCAATATTTAATCTTACCTTTATATCGATTTGCTATATAGTTTACGTGATCTTTCCAATCACTCAAATCTTCTGGTGCCCATGTATTATAACTCCCTAAATTTGGTTCCACAGATGCCCATGCAGGTGTTGAACCTAACTGGATATAAGGTTGGACCCCTTTGGAAATAGAATAATCGATTACTTGATCCATTCTATGTAATAAATTCGGGTCATATGTATTTTTGGCAATTTCAGAATCCTTCCACGTAATATTAACTCTAAACCATTGTATGCCGGCTTCAGACATATAATCTACCAAATCGTTAACCTCGGTGTCGCTCACTCCTGATGAATAATAACTATCTATTCGGTCAAGATGTGTGCATATTCCATAAGGTTCGTAATCACTATCTTCTACAATAACTCCCTCTGCATCCCAATTCAAAGACGGCAGTTCCTGAATTTTGATGTTGTCGATGATAGCATGACCTTGCTTATAAACATAAAAACGTAACTTGTAATCATTCACACCACCAGGTAAGATAACTTTCATTTCATGCCAGTTCTCGCCATCAGGAGTATCTTCTCTGAATTTATGATAGCAATAGGCAGGACCTGCGCCAGATTCAGATTCCATTACCGAATAAAAATACGAACCTTCCCTTGTATTCACCTGCTTGACATCATAATCATAAGAAATTGAGTATCTCTTGCCCGCTTCAAATTGAACACTTGTATATGAAGCCTGAAAAACCATGTGATGGCCGGTACCATTTGCAAGGCTGTTTATCTCAAGAGAATTGTTTCCACTAAGTACTAAGTTCTGGTTGTTTGTGATTCCACCATATGTTGACGTAACCCAATAATTCAGGTCGCCGCTTTCGAAGCTATACGTTTTAACAAATTTAGTTGTGGTAAAATTCCAGATATTCCCTTTTATTTTATTACCGGTGGCATTGACTCCATCGATTCTCCAATAATAATTATTATTAATTGATAATGTACCAGGATCATATTTTATCCCGGTTTGATTACCTTTGAAAATTCCTGATGTTGAAGTAGTAGCGTTTAGAACACCTGAATAGCTTGTTCCAAAATAAACATCATACGTATTGCCATTTGTTCCTGGCTGCCAGGTTAAATCCATATCCTGGTAAATACCGGTACAGCTAGAATATGGTACTGGATTATTTGATTTCGATACGAGAGTTGTCTTGCCTGCATTAGTTACATTATAGTCAACGTTAATATAATTTGAATGATCATATGCAGTGATTCTGCCATTGTTAATATAAGTTTGTACAAGTGAAAGACAGTTACCATCAATTACAAGGGTTCCACCTTCAATTTTGATCAAACCATTAGCATCATTGACGTCAATAGAGGTACAGTTTAATATTCCGCCATCGAGATTGACAACAGAAAAAGGCTTATACGTTGCATTTGAAACTTTGAATTTACCTGCATTAATTGTTCCGCCAACCATATTCAAGGTAGCCTGACTATCATAACCTACCTGCAGACCATCGCCAGTTGTGCAATTAATAGTACCGGCATTCATATTTAATACAGCATGGCTGCCACTTTCGTTATCATTACCTAACCTTACAATCCAATAAGCACTTATTGAACCTCCATTCATGTTTAAAATAGCCGGTGATGTGTTAGTGCCATATCGAGCTATCCATATTGAATGAACATAATTGTCACCTATATCATGATTACAGCCATTAGGAGAAGATGACAAATAATTTATATGGGCATAATCATTATAAGTCGCGCCTGTAGCGAATGGTTCACGAATTGGAACTCTATCCAAAGACCAGTTATCTGCCGTACTCCAGGAAAAGTCATTAGCGTCGTTAGTCCAATAGTTGTTAGCAGCTGAAACCCATGTTTTACTGAAGAATAAAACTACTAAAACCAAAATGTACAATTTTTTACACATAATAAACCTCCCTTTCTAAATATTTATCAAAATTAAATACGATATTAAAGTCGTGTCTGATTACATATCACACCTCCTTTCTTCAACATAATCGGAGTTGGCATTTTATAAGCGCACTATCATCTTGCGCTACTTTGACTTCTTACTAAATTCGGAATGTCAGTAACTCTCAATCTGAAGTAAAATTCTTTAATCTAATTTTTTAAAATACAGGAACTAATCTAAGCTCCCTTAAAAACTTCGTTACATTTCTTAAAAATATAAACCTAAATCACTTTTTAATTATTTGTAACGCTTGAATCATTGTTTGATGATATTATTATCTTTGGTGAATTCGGCTTATCAATGTTCAACCATCCATTTTCGTCTATTTTGAAATTATTAAAAGTGCGAGACCGTTTCGTTTCAAGAGATACACATCCTATCTGTTTAATCAAAGCTGGACTGATGGCAAGCTTTTCAAAATCAGGTAAGGCACAAACTATAAATTTATCTTTGCAACCAGTTTTTATCGCACAAGCTCCCTTAGCAAGCTTGATTCCTTCAATAGCAATTGGTTTATCTCTGCCATCAAGATAAATATATGCCGGCGATCTGACGTACTCATGCCGTTCGTAACCATTTGTTTTTGCTGAGTACGCAAGCAGGTCATTTTGTTTAAATGCAACAAAACCGCCGCTTGGAATAACATATGCTGAATTGTTAATTTCTATTTTCCAATCTAAATTATCATGGTTCAAGTTTGACCAAATTTGTAAACCATTCTTATAGCGAACATATATTTGTCTTCGTAAATAAGCGTCAGTCTGAATGGCTTTTGATGTATCAACGATTTTCGATCCATCAAAATATCCAATTTCTTCTACATCAACACCTATATAACAGGACTGAACTGCATTTGTGAGAAAATAAGATTTCAATGCTCCTCCTAACTCAAAATCCGCAGGATAAACCTGCCAGGCGGCATGGCCGTAAGCAATTGTTGCTGCAATGAAGCGGTCGAGCCAGGGATTAAATCTATTACGGGGTTCTCGAAATTGAGTTTTCTTATAGTACATCGGCAAATCGCCCATACCAATACTTATCATTCGCGGGTGAAGTCTAAGAAGATCAAAATCAACTATATCCGTAGATTTATCCCACCGTGTTTCGTGTCCCATATATCCATAAGTTGCATCTACAAAACCAGCGTAAAGAAACTGCATTCCTCCCTCCGACCAGACAGGCCCTTCGTGAGCAATTCGATCATTGAGCATAACTTGTGCATTTGCTAAAAAATCCAGTCTGAACATGCCCGGCATAGGACTTCTGCTATCACAATCAGTATCTCGCCATGGCGCCCGGGCGGCATGAACATCAAGATATGAAAAATTTGTCCCGAACAGTTTATGTATTCGCGGTGCCATTTCAGAATGAATATCTACAAAAGCAAGCGGTTTGACCCTATATCGTAAAAACTTAGCGGTCGTATTACCTAGCATGTCACGATTTAGAATATCGAGATCAAAATTTTTGTTTATTCCTTCAATTCCGATGTAACTGCTGTATACTGCAAAGCCATAACCCATATCCTTTAATTCCTGTCCCACTTCCCTGAATAATTTATCTCCTATAGAAGGGGCTGAATATTCTCTAAGCGAATAGCTTTCATTGCCGTCCCGCATACCATCCGCGTGAAAACGTACCATAAAATTCTCAACGCCATAATCGTGTAACTGCCGGACCCAATCAATCTTACGCGGACCACCATAAAGCCAACGCCAGCTTGAACATTTATATTTATCGAGGTAAGGAGATTTGGGATTTGGGATATTTGGAAGAACTTCCTGGAAATCTCTCGAAATTGTTATAAACAAACGTTCTTTAATATTATTATAATTACCGTTTGTCAGCGGAAAATATTGCGCCCCCCCATTACAAAAAATTCCTTGTCCGTCTTCTGTAAAACCGTTTTTAGCATAAAGCATTGTAGAATCCGAACTCCACCAATCTAAAAAGCAAGACAGGAACAAATCTTTGTAAGAAATTATTTGAGGGCTTGTATCTTCGAACCGCAAATAAGGCACCTGAATAGATTTTGCACCCGGCAATGGCTTTGCACTGCCCAAAACAACTTCAATACCGTTATTATTTTCAGTTGAAATATCTATTATAAGCGACTTTTTTTTAACCTGATATATTAAACGATACTCTGCAGCATAATCTTTATATCGCAACTTCCAGTGCGTATCTAATAAGTTATCTTTCAAATGAATAGAAGTATTTTCAACTTGTAATTGACTGTTTTCTGGCCTGATAATTTCGTCGCCGAACTTAAAAACAATACCGCCATCATAGCAAGGCCAAAACTCTTTGCCTGCATATTCTGCTTTCACATCATTAAGAGTACCTTTTTCAGGTAAAATTCTGTAAACAATTTTAGCCTCGTCATCTTCACATATTAATTCATAATAATTCTCGATTTGTTGAATTTTGTTATTAACAGTTTTTTTAGTGATTGGCAGTATTGTGTCCATGGTAGTTGGTTTTGGTAGATTATCTATTGAATATTTATATTTTAAAGGTTTTAACTCTTCCTTAAAAATAGATAAAGAATCAAGATATATTGTAAATGGAGGCTGCAGGTTTGCAGGAGCAAATTCAATGTCAATCGATCTAAATCGAACGGGCTGAACCATTTTTGCAGGTGGCTCATAATTCAACCGTTTACCGTCAGGGGCAATTATCCTTGTGTTCAATATTTCCCACACACCAAAATACCCGCATTCTAAATCCACACGATATGTTTGTGCCTGGTTATCTTCAAGAACAATGTAGAATTTTATATTTGGCCCAACACAATATTTATATGGAACATAACGAGTCCACATATTGACAGTATCAAAATCGGAAGCAATTGCAATTGGCTCGGGTGGCAAAAGGGAAATTTTGCCGGACGATGAATTATTTACTACTATTTTTGCAGAATGAGTCCCATAAACAATGCTTTCATCAGTTTTAGAAAGATCCGCATCGATACCCCCAGTAGTCTCCAATTTCCAGCCATCAAGATTTTCAAAATTCACAAGTTCCGGATAAGGCGATACATCCCTTCGAACTTCAGTCATTTCAGAAGGACGATTACCATGAACCCAACCAGGTTGAACAAACATTAAAAAACAGCTAACAACTATTTTTACAACATGATGATGGTGCATTATAAGCCTCCTGCAAAATGTTAGTTATTTTTCGAAGCAACAGTTGATTTTTCATATTCTTCTTGCCTTTTGTCGCATAGTTTCTCTACTCTGTATTGTAAACCGGGACTTAATTTGGAAAGATAGAGATCGTGATATTTCTTAAGTACTTCCTGCTGATAGACCCAGCCAGAGTATTTTTTTATTCGCAGGTTCTCTTTTCCTGTAGCTAAATGGAGACGAATATTATTATCAAACAATATCTGACAAAACTTTTCTGTTATAAAACTGTGGTCCCTTGTGCAAAAAACACCGATAGAATTGCTGGCGTTGTAACCTGAAACGTAATATCGTAAATAATTTAAATCATTGAAATCAGTTTTGAGATGCTCGCCTCGAAGAATATAATCTGCATACGAATCAACTTGCGGCAGATAACATAAATCCTTTACCTTTGTTTTGCCAAAAGCCAACGTGGAATGCCATTCGAGCAATCCATTTTCGCCAACAATGTTTCGAGTATGCCGTGCAAGCTTATATTGTGCTGCAATGTTATCTCTATAAGTGCCGTCAAAATACAAACCATCCGGCTTCAATTCTTTCATTACTTTAGTAATCGCTTCAATAAAAAGATCTACATTTTCACCGTGAGTGGGTTTGTTTGTCGGCCATCCCTTGAAGTTGTCAAAACTGTTGACTGCTTCATTTTTGAATTCCGTTCCCAGCAAATAATAATACGGACTGGTATAAACCATGTATCTCATTTTATTCTGATGAAGAGTATTTTTAACACGATTCCATTCCTTAATTCCAAGCCTCGGCTCAAAACCAAGATTCCAATCTTTCCAAAGCATTATTTCTCCCTGGAAAAGAACCGTATTGCCGTAAGGAATCCACGACTTAATGGTTTCATCATCTGGATAACTCGTTACAGTCGACCAATGCCACAATACATTGTCGTTTATGCTTTTTTGCCAGTCATATTTTTTCGGAGGACATATCGATATCCACAAAACTGAATCCTCGGGTAAATCGTAAACAGCGATAGTCTCTGAGAGTTTATTATATTTGTCGGGCAAATCAATTATACTGCAATAAACTCCAAAACCGCCATACTCATCTAAAAGTAGATGATTAGACTGATAATTGCCATCGAAAACCGGAATAAAATCAGGTTTTAAAGAAATGGTAAGAGGCTTTTTAGCATGTATCATAAAAAGCGAATCACCGTTTGCTCTAAAATCAAAGCCTGATTCCTCGAATTTCACGAATACCATTCCTGACTTGGAGTGTGTTATAATTGGCTTTGAGATATCTACTGAGAATTCAACTTTTAAAATATTTCGAACTTTGCCAATTTTCTGCGCAAATTGAAAGCTGCTTTCATTAAAATTTATTTGCAAAACGCTTCCTGTTGTCTCAACTTTTAAACTGTTATCATCAATTGATGAGTTTTCAATCTTCATGCCAAATTGCGCATTGGGGCAAAAATTTGGATCCATAAGTTCTTGAAAAGTAGGAATGCCGCCTCTCAAAGGCGAAACAAATCCTATAGTTAATAACAGGTATATTACGGAAATTGCCAAAATAATACTTTTCTTGCGCATTGTAATTCCTTATAATCAATTCACCTTTGATAATTTCACATCAATATTTTTTTTATCATTTATTGGCCTATCTTCTTTTATAACCATACCATCATCCAATTCATTTCTTTTTATTGTCTCAAGCAATTTAAACATCTTCTTGAGATCAATAAGCCCGCCTAGTGTAAACCATATTGTTGTGACGATCGATAGTACAAGAGTCATTGGAGTATAATAACGCCAGAAAGTTATCCAGCTCTCTGTTTTAACATCCACAACAAAATTATAAATAGTACCTGTTATAAAAATTGCTATCCACAATCCGGTCCATACAAAAGTTGAAATATATAGAATCTTATCCTTACGATTAAATTCTCCGCTTATACCTATAATCGAGCTGATCCAGCCAACCTTTTCTTTTGAAGTCATATTTCCATGTTCTTTGACCGAATACTTTCCACGATGAAGCATCATATCCATATTGAATGCACTTTTTTTGCCCATCAAAGATACTGCGATGTATACAATAACAGCACTCAATGATGCATAGAAACTGAGGATGGCGCCGTTCTGTGAAGCAATATAACTCATTATTGAATTTGTAAAAGGATATGATTCGTTGATCTGTTTTATAACCATGCCGGATACGGCTAAACTGGAACCAATTATCATTGCTGACCATGCAGCAGCAGTTGTTCCTCGCTTCCAGTATAATCCTCCTATCACAACAGCACCTGCACCTCCGGTAAAAATCGCACCTGTAATCATAAGAAACATATAGATATATTCAATTTGTCGAAACAGGAGACTGAAGCAAAAAATAAATATCGCTACACCCAATATCGATAACTTCAGCAAATTCAGATGTTGCCGCTGGGTGAAAGGTTTTTTTCTGAAAGGCATAACAACATCTTGTATAAAAATGCTGCCCCATGAATGAAGGTATGTATCATGATTGCCTATAAATGCTGCCAGCATAACCGCAGCCATCATACCTATTATCCCCTTTGGCAGAAAATATTTCATCGCGATTACGGTCGTCATCTGTTTTTGTATCTGGCTATTGGAAATAGAACCTATAACATCCTGAGCTTTTTGTGCTGTCTCCGTAAAGTCATTATGATGCATAAAAGTATAGGCACATACAGGTATAATCATCATAAATAAGTTTAAAGATAAAATACGCCAGGTACTTAAAATTTTTCCCATCCTCGCCTCATGTGCGTTGATCGCTGCAACATTGTAACCGGTCGACCCCTGCCATACGAGAGCGGAATAAAGATAACTAAAAGCCAGTATAAGATAGAACCATATATTGAAATCTTTTGCGTTTTGAGTTTGAAAAGGATGCAGCATGGATGATCCCTGCTCAGTCATTGAAAGCGACTGAATTATTTGGGACCAATCAAACTTTAACAAAACAATTATTATAATGACAACAAATGCAATATTGGTGAATACTCCCTGCATAAAATCAGTGACTATTACAGCAATTTGTCCACCTATAAATGTAAAATAAAGCGCAAAGATAAGCAATACAGCCATAACAATTGCATACATAGCTGTCGTATCATGAAAACCACAAAAGTGTATAAAAAATCTTGCTCCAACTGATGGAAAAATTCCAAAGTTTATCACACCTGAAAGCCATCCGAGCAGACCTGTAAAAACTCTGAAGCGTTTGCTGTATCTAATTTCAAGAAACTGAGCAAGAGTCAATGCACGAGTCTGTCGGAAACGATACACAATCCAGCCGGACAGAAAAATAAGGGTAGTTACAAAAACCATTATCAATTGCCACCACACTGCCGTAAAACCTGTTTCATAATAGAGTTCAAAGCCTGCGATAAGACTTATCGAACCCACACCCGCCATTCCCTGGGCAACACAAATCAAATATCTGCCTGCACAGCGGTTAGCAGCTAAAAAATCGGCTACACTTTTTGTATGTTTTTTAGTAAAAAAAGCTACTGCGGTAAGAGTGATTAACAACGAACAGATTATGGCCCAATCAATCCAATGCATTCTTCAAAATTCCTTTATTTTATTATTCTGCTAAGTATTTTTCAGATTCCTTCCAGTACTGATCCGATTCAAGTGGTGAATCATTCAATTGCCAGAATTGCGTCATTTTTCTTTCTTTGATGATTCCTGTCTGTCCTTTTTTATGCAAGTACTCTGTAAATTTATCCAAATCAATTTTTTTAACAGGATTAAATTTACTCGAGGATATATATTTAATTAATGATTCAAACATTGCGCAAGTTTCTGGCACACCGGAATTAAGGCCTGTAAAATTGAAGCCTGTTATCAACAATTTCCCTCTTCCCACTTTTATCTCAAAAAGATATGCAAATTTACGCATTGTCCAGCCTGGCTGAAATCCAGAGAGTTTGTATGTGTAAACATCAAAACGATCTCGAACTGACTTATCAATCCCCTGAATCACTGGATCAAGGTCGCAAGGAAAATCATCCAGTATGATTTTATCACAGTCATCTATCAGATTTGAAAATTGCAAATCAATAAAACTTTCATTCGGAAAATGCGTAAGAACATGATTAGGACGTATGAACCCGCCACAATTTGTGCCCCTGTCCCATATTACACCTTTGAATCTGTCCCATGTTGCGGGCAGATAATATTTTTCTTTTGCAGCCCTGCTCTTTCGGTCTCGTGTTACAGGAACTCGATACAGCAACAATACATCACCGCCTAAATCTAAATGTTTGAAAACTTCCTCGGTAAATCTGTTTGCTATAAGAAGTTTTGGATTTTTATTTTTTTGTTTTTTATTCATTATCTGCGGGTATCGCCAGGCTAAATTAATTTCTTCCAATTCAATTTTGCATTCTGGAATTTCCAGTTCTATTGGTCTGTTGGGAAAAAGCCATATATTCCAATTATTTTCGATTGTTTGAGAATTGTTTTTACAGATAAGTTCTAATTTAAAATCAAGGCATTTAGCAGATACAACTTCCGGCATAGATATTTCTAAAGTTGCTATTTCATATCGGCCGAGTTTATTAATATCTATGTTTTTAAGAGTATTTGTTATGCAAATCAAGGAGTCATCTGCACAACTTAATTTAACTGACAAATCCGCTGCACCTTTCATTTCTTTTGAAAAATGTGAAAGAAAGACTGGAATTTTGACTTTTTCTTTCTCAAAAAAAGTTCTGCGAGGCAAATCTGCCAGAATAACTGTACTTGAATTGAATTTTAAGAATTCTTTTTCATCGACTCCAGCCGAATCATCAAAACAATCAACAATCCCATTGCTATTTTCATATTTTTCAGTATCAGACAATTGTAGAAAGTGAAAGCCACACAAAAGAGGACTTCTTCTCACTGCCTCAAAACCAAGTTTCCAGCTTAAAAATTGAAATTTTTTGCTGGCTGCTATCAAAGAGGTGTAATCCTTCTCTAATCCTTTATGCTTTATAAGTTTTTTAAGTTCGTCAAGCCACCAGGGCTTTTCCATTTGCAATTCATTAAATTTACTCTCCAAACCATTTATATCACGCAAAGCGACATAATGACATATCTCATGGGCAAGAACCGGATGTTTCGCGGTAAGCGCACGGGTAATTTTGCATTCAGTATTTTGGGAAATCATTTGAACACCTTTGGCAGAGCCATAGATATGCCAGTTATAAGTATTATTGAACATATCATAGTTTTTGCCAAAAGGATAATAGTAACTCATATGCTGAACATCGATATCTACATGGTCCCGATCAAATTCTCCATGTGCACAGGTATCGATAAAAAGTCGAGTTGGATCAAGCGATTTTGTTATATTTGATATTTCAGCGACCTGCGGATTTGTGCCGGGGTGCCTAATTTCGTTGCCCATACAGTAAACCATTAAAGATGGATGGTTTCTATACTTTAAAATAATATCTACCCATTTCTCGTTGCTTATTAATTCTCCTTCATCATTCATCATTGAACGTTCTTTTTGATATTTCCCATAATAATCTCTGATTTCAATATGAATAAAAATTCCAAGTTTATCTGCGGCTATAAAGCACTCTTCTGCAGGAACACGAGAGTGAAATCGGATCAAATTAAAGCCATATATTTTTGCGATTTTAATATTTTTGCCATAGTATTCTTCGAGCGGCAGACCAAGAAAATTTGGATGATCATGTGCATCTCTACCTCTTATATATCCTCGAATGTAAACTTTTTCATTATTTACATAAATATTGTTTTCTGAAACATGAATCTTACGCATACCAAAATTTTCGGCAATTGTTTCTTTTTTGTCCTTGATTTTTATAATCAACTGGAGTGTATAAAGATAAGGATCATCGCAACTCCATGTATTAAATTTTGCGATATTTGCCTCAAATTTAACATTTCTGGAATTTATTTTAAAATAACCAGTGTTAACAGAACTTTTATTCTGATCTAAAACTGACCAGGAGCACTCGCTGCAATCTTGTGGCGCAGTAAAAGTAACAATTACTTTAGAATCATCGATGTCCGGGACAATAAATAAATCTTTCAATATTTTTGACATAATACCTTTTCTAAAAATTTAAAACCAATATAATGACAATAAACTTAAATCTACGAAATTAACTTTGCAGTTATAATCTAAATCCCCAACTGGGTAATCATTACAGCCTTGCTGGTCAGAATTATCATCAAGCCAATGTGAAATAAAGATACTTAAGTTATTCATATCAACTTTATAGATTTTGGGATTAGTAATAGTGATAATATAAGCATCCGCAGGACCAAAATCAGGAACTAAAACATTTATCGAGTTTGCAAAACGAATTAGTGTGTCGCTGACAGAAACAGGAGCAGGCAAAGCATCCCAACCTGAATTTGGAATATGCTCCACTTTCAAACGAATATATCCCGAATCATCCTTAAGATATGAAGAATTTTCTAAACCTGTTAAAAGGACAAATTCATCTTCAGTTACACCAGCCCTTTTGCCAAGTAATATTTTTACTTGCGGCCGACTTAAAACTGAGTAAGCATCTGCATCTTTTGCCGCCAAACCATTTATATTATCATTCCCCATTACTTCAACCAAAGTGCCTGTAATTTCAGCATAACTTTTATATGTCCACCATGTCGATCTTGGCTGCTGCTCAGGATATGTCAATAAACCAGTAAGACTTACGTTCCAGCATGTTGAGCAACCTTCCGGATCTAAAGTACAAGCTCTTACCCCGTACACATTTGCATCTTGAACATTTGCAAAATACCAGACACACGTTCCCGGTAGAACGTGCTGTGCTATTCCACCGTATTCATTAATCACAATCCGATCTATATTGAAACCATTAGCTGCCATAAAATTTCTTGCTTGGGTAGTATCAGGAATAATCGTATTTTCATTCCATGTATGCCATGTCAGTATATCAGGCAAGACATCATTACCTTTTGCAAAACTTAGAAATTCTTCAACTGTAAACCATCTGTTAGACAATTCCTGATACCATGAATTGCTTGGCCCCACAATTTCAGCTTCAGGATTAATGGATTTAATTATCAGCCAGGCTCGTTTCCATGCCTCGAAAAACCGTTCTCTCTTTTCTGTTGCAGTGCCGTCGGGATTCCAGAAAGTCTCGGTATTTGCTTCATTCCATATATCCCACTGAAAAATATAATTCCCGTCTTTTGCGTCATTCACAATACCACGAACATAATCTTCCCAGGCAATCCAGTTACTGTTATCACCGGGCCAGCCTCCGACAGTATCTCTGAAACCATCACTTAAAACAATCTGAATGTCAGCTCCAATTACATTGTGAACTCTCTGATAATTTTCGAATGCATTTCCCGTATCTCCATACCCTCTTGTTGCAGACAGTCTGAATATTTTGGGCTTTAATACATTCACAAGATTAGCATCAGGGGCATTGGGAGAAATCGAATGTAAAAATCCGGCAGCTCGATTTATGGCCGAACCTTTCTCTATTGAAAAATCTATAATAATATCAGGAGAAGCACTAACTACAGTCTGATTAGCAGCCTCATTATAAGTTACATTGATAGTACCTGTGCCATTGTATGCTGTGATCAAATTTGCCTGAACAAGATTCTGTACGTATGACTCCACATTTCCATTAATTACCAGCATTCCTTGATATATATCGATTCTGCCCGGCTGATTCACAAAGAAATAATTGCCAAGTCCAACAAAAAACATCCCTCCGTTTAGGTTCAATCGCCCATACGCATTTGAGCCTGTGAAAGAGACATACAACTTTTGCGTTCTGAAAATTCCTGCATTTATATTAATCTCAGCCTGACTTTCTAATCCATAACCGATACAGACTCCTCCAGTTCCACTGATATTAACTGTTCCATCATTTAAATTGAATATTCCTCGGCTAGCATTAGCGTCATCATATCCTAATTTCATCTCCCACCCTTTTACTTCAAGATACCCACCATTCATAGTCAATACGGCAGGCTCATTAGATTCTCCATTTCTCGAAATATAGATACTATATGCAATATTGTTCCCATCTTCAATAACACACCCCTGTGATGAAGATGGTGTGGAATTGATATAAACAATATCATATTTAGTTTCGCCATCATTATAATATACCGGCACCCGTCCCTGACTCCAATTATCGGGATTTTGCCATAAATTATTTTGCACGGTATGTATCCAGTGATTTATAATGAATGTCGCTCCCCACGATACTTGTGCAAGCAGTATGGACAGGATTATACATTCATTTATTTTTTTTTTCAGGAACATAACGATTGCAAATGACTTTCTAAATAAAGGGGTCTATCAAAACGCATAGACCCCTTTCATTCATATTCTAATCTATGACAAAGCTATTTCTTCTTACGAAGAAGAACCACACCCAGACTTAGAAGCATAACCGTTGCAGGTTCCGGAACTGCTGTCAGATATGTTGTACCTCTTTCACCAACGTTCGGATTAAAAGTAATGGAAAGTGTCAAACCGGGCATTGCTTCTATCAAACCTAAATTCGCATATGCCTGAAGTCTGGCAGTGCTGTCGCCAGTCAGAGCCATTACACCATCTCCTACGTTGATTTTGCTTTTCGGAGTAAGATCACGAAGGTCCGCCTGACCCAATGTTGCATTCCATGTGTTTATATTTATTACACCATCTAAAAGATTAAGCGTACCATAAGCATAACCTAATCCGCCATTATAAGCATTATTGGTTACCCTAAAACCGCCTGCATTAAGATTAAGAGTCCCGCCATACATATTTAAAGTGGCATCATAATAATCGCCAATCGTAACGCCGCCGGCTCCATTGACATTTAAGGTAAATCCATTATAAATATTTACCACAGCACTCGGAGCAGTTGGGTGTGAAGCATACCATGACGAAGTTGATGCTACTCCCATTTTGAAATCATAACCCTTAATGTTTAATGAGCCACCCTCAAGATTAAGTATGGCCTGTTTGCTTGTGTCATCCAATCCGTCTCTCATAACGAAAACTGAGTAAATTTCATGGTCACCACTGGATATGGTACAACCTTCCGGACGATTACTAAGATAATTGACCCATACATAATCGCCGGTATTACCTCCGGTAACTTTGTAGTAACTTGGAAGCCTTGCCGCATCCCAGTTGCTTTCAGTACCCCAATCATCACTTGTTGTACCTGTCCATTTTACAGTTATGCTTGCACCAGATAAGTTACTTGCGATAGCTGCAAACACAATTAACAATAGTAACTTCTTCATTTTTTCCTCCAACATTTAATTAAGTAAAAATATCACGCCTTAACTACACATTAAGGCCACAGTATTTCTTCCAGCCAATCATTTACAATGACCGATAAATCATCGAAATCAATTTGGTTGTTATTGTCAAAATCAGCAACTAAATCTGCGTCAAAAGTCTGATTAGCAAGATAGATAATTTCCTTTTGTGAAAGTGTATAATCATATATCTCAAAATCATCTATCCATCCGCAATATGAAGTATCTGGTTTGGTAACATCTCCAACCAATTCTCTTGCTCCGACCCAGGCATAATCAATAGAAGAAAATATCGAAGTCCCGATACTTGCATCAGATTTCGAAGCAACCTCTATACCATTTCGGAAAATACTCATTTTTCCGGCACCGAAATCCCTTACAAAGGCCCAGTGCACCCACTGCCCTGTATAGGCAGTCGATGAAGCTGGGTGGTAAATTAAATCATCACTTCCCAACCCCATCAGATTGTAAACGTATTCCCCAGAGGATGGTAAGGTACTAAAGAGAGTATTGCCGCCTGCAACAAATTTAAATGCATAAGTATGTCTCGGCAATTGTTCGGGGTCACCATAAGCCCATAATGATATGGTTATTTGATCTTCCAATGATGCAAAAGCTTCTGAAGGAATTTTTATTCCGATATCACCATAAAGTCCCAAAAACAAATAAGCATTTCTATTGTCCCTTGTTTCATAATAACCATTGTATAAATCTGCCCCTTCAATAGTTCCATCGAAACTGCCAATTACATCAACGGCAGTATAAGGGTTTGATGTATCTTCAAAATCATATTTTAATACAGCAGCTTTATGAGGCGCCACAGGCGATGCATCTTGCAACCATGCCAAGGCAAAGTCCGCAAAATCTCTAAGGTTGATCAAACAGTCACCGGTCAAATCTGCCGGAGTTTTATCTTTTAGACACCTGGAAGGATATAATTTTATATTATCTATGTGTATCACTCCAGAAGTATTGGTATTCGGATTTATTCTGTTGCCAATACCAATGTGCAGCTTTTTGATTTGCGTTAGATTAACTGATGCTCCAAAATCCGCAATATCAATGTCGAACACTAACCACGGAGAATAAAGCGTTTGAACTATATCAGAAGGATTGTTGCTGTATGTAACTACATTACTTAAGGTACCTGTTGAATCTTCAATTGCCGCATACAAAATATCGCCGCTATTAGTTTGTTTGCCGTGAACAACAAAAAATAATGATTCAACGCTATAAACAGTCCAGTCAGATGTTCCGCTGAAAGTATATACAGCCTCTGAATAGGTATTGCTGTTATAATAATTCAACGCTATTGATTTATCTCCTTCATATATATTATCGAAAGCTTTTTGCAGCTCTAATGAAATATTCCCGCTGCCTTCACTGCTCCAATTATTTGTTATAGGATTCGTTTCATCGTAACCTTCGAACAAATCTATTACAATTCCGTCGCTTGCTGTGAAACCCCAAATATAACCTTCTGAAATACCTCCAACAGAGTTTACTTCATCGACACGCCAATAATATTTTTGGCCATACTCAAGGGTTGCAAGAGATATTGATGGTTCTTCTATGTCCGCGATTAATTCAAGATTGGATTCCGATATCCCAAAATATACTTTATGCCGGACTGCTCCTATCGCCGGTTGCCAGTTTAGTGATGTTCCAGTAATACTAACCTCCTGGGCGAGATTAGCAGGTTGAGGATCATAAGCTTTTGTAGGAATTTCGGCACGCAGGTAAGTAGTGCCGGTACTGCCATCATTTTCATTATAATCAACGATAAGTATCCTTGGGCTTATCGCTGCTATATATCCCTGTTCTATGGAATTTCCTAAAAATGAAATATTATTGCCAATTAATGCCATATTGCCGTCGCCGACATAAATTTTGCTGTCCGGGGTAAAATCCCTTATGTCTACCCTGTTAAGGCCGCTATTCCAGACATTCACATTGATCCGGCCGCCGTAAAGATTCAGCGTTCCACTTGCATATCCAAGACCTCCATTGTATGCTGAATTGCCAACACGAAATCCTCCCGCATTATGGTTATAAACACCTCCATACATATTAAATTCGCCATCATAATAATCACCAATTGTAAGCCCACCTGTTCCGTTAATATTCAGCGTGAAGTCTTCATACATATTGACGATGGAGTACGGCTGGGCTGGATGTAATACATAATAGCCATAGGTCCCCATTCCAAGTTTCAATTCCCAGCCTTTTATCGTTAAAGAGCCTGATTTAAGATTGAGGATTGCATTCACCGAACTATTGTCAATACCTTCACGCATTACATTGACATTATAAGCTTCCTGATCGCCGCCATTGATAACACATCCTTCAGGATGTCCGGGGACATAATTTATCCAGACATAATCACCTTTATATGTACTATCATTAACATAGTTTGGAATCCTGCCAAGATCCCAGTTGGTAGATTGATTCCAATCATTACTGTCTGTGCCAAGCCATTTATTGGTTACAGAGGTTGCTGAATATGCATTTGCCAGGAAGATCAATAAAATGAAATAACAATAAATTCTTTTGACCACCATTTCCATCCATCCTTTCAAAAATAATTTTTTGAATTCCCGATTTATCTACTTGGTTCTATAAGCAAATTTTTTAAAATCTTTACTGTTATTCTTTAATTCCGCCATTTGGTGACGTATGTGAATTCTTTCCAATCTCGGGTAATAAACTTCTTATGCCATTTAAGAGACCATAATTTCTGTAACTGGATTTTGCCTGCATGGGAATCCGCAAAAACTACGTTGATTGCTCTCCCGTGCCGGTCAATAGCAAAACGCCACATCAAATTGATACTTGTATCAGGTGGTGCAATCACATCTCTGGGAGCTGCATCTTTATCCAAAGGAAGACTGGACAAAGAACTGCAATCACCGAACAAAGGAGTATTGGATTTAGTTTCGGAAAATTTTTTATAAGTATAATCAGGATACATATTTTGAATTTCAATATTGTCCGAAGTAACCCAAGTACTAACCCCATAACTCCCCTGGCTCCCATAAAAAGACCATGGTGTAGTTGCTGTACCGCGTTTGCGAAACATATCCTGATTGTCCCATTGATCTTTAGCTTTTTTTGTTGTTGGACAAAAAAGCACTCTCATAGCTTTTTCAAGCAACGGATTAGCCTCATTTTTATTTGTACTCTGCGCTAATTTTTGATAAGCAGCATCACCGAGAAATGGAGCTATCTTATGAAACCAGAACTGACCCTGCAATTCTGTGTTTGACATCGGCTTATTATTGTTATTTTCAGCATATAATATCAATCCCATCGCCAATTGCTTTAGATTTGACCCGCAAATCGCTCTTTGTGCCTGCTCTCTGGCTTTCTGCAGTGATGGAAGGAGAACAGCCAATAACAGAGCAATAATTGATATTACAACTAACAACTCAACCAATGTGAAAGCTTTTCTACGAACATCACAAGTTTTCATTTGAAAACCTCCTATAGTTTTTAATTCAAATTTAACAACTTACGACAGAAAGAAAGTTATTTAGTTATGCAGATCGATGTAGATTCCCGAATAACAAGTTTACAAGGAGTTTGCTTACGCTCTCCTTTGCCATGCTTTTTTAACATATTTAAACAAAGTTCCATTGCTGATTCTGATATTTGTTTACGCTCGAGATCAATACTTGTTAGCGATGGTATCGAATGGCCACACATACTTAAATTATCAAAGCCAACAACACTGACATCTTTCGGTACTTCAATTCCTTTTTTGCGAAAACCTGAAATCACTCCCAAGGCCGCAAGATCCGTAACGGCAATCACAGCCGTGGGCGGAGAGGAAAGCTTAGACAAAGCAATCGCGGCAGATTCCCCTGATTCCAAATCAGTATGGCATTCAATAATCAACTCTTCATCAATATCTATCCCTGCTGAAACCAGAGAATCCTTATACCCATTCAGTCTTCTCACCGATGCCTCTAAACCACATTTGCCAACAAAAGCTATCTTTCTGTGACCGAGTCCTAAAAGATGTTCTACAGCTTTTTGGGCACCTTCAAAATCGCCATAAACCACACAACTTGTTTTCTCACCACAGAAATCCCTCCCCAAAAGTATTGTGGGGACAGGAGGCTTGGATAAAATCTTTTTGTCATCTTCACTTAAATTAGAACCTAAAATAATTCCATCTACTCCGTATGGCACCACCTCTTTAAAAACATCCTCTACCTTCTGAGCAACTGTAGAGCTGTGGACAAACAATTTATAACCATATCCAACTGCAACTTGAGACAGAGCATGAAACAATTCCATATAAGATTGATCATGAGCAAAATCTAAAGAGGAAAAATTAAAAACAAAAGCTAAGGTTTTAGTGCTTCCCCCGCTCAAACCTCTTGCAAGTTGATTAGGCTGATAATTAAGGCGTTTAGCCATGCCTTTAATTTTTTGCTTAGTTGCCTCACTAACTCTATTGCTGCCCCGCAAAGCAAGACTAACCGTGACGGCCGAGGTGTTTACTTTTTTTGCAATATCATAAATTGTTACCGACATTCCTATCTCTCACAAATTATATTCTAACCGATTAATAAGCCTAATTCTAACCGATTAACTAAATTTGTCAACATATTTTTCAAAAAAATATAACCTCCTTATAATTAAGAACTTAGGAATTATACAAAATAAAATCAGACACAATTTTTTACTTAAAACCAAAACACCCATGGCAATAATTTATTAATTTTTTTTCGTTTTGACAGTAATAGACTATCAGATCCGCACAATTGGTGTCGTCTTTAGGAAATTGATTACTTTGATCTTTCTGACTATTCTGAGAAATACAGTCTTCAAAAGCATTTGTTAAATGATATACTTTCGGCTATTTTCAACTACTCTATCTGTCTGTGCAGAGACATCCTGCACATATCGCGTTGCCATTTGCAAATCAGCATGGCCAAGCAATCTCTGCACAGCAAACGGATCGCCAGACCTGGCAGCTATTGTAGCCGCTGTCCGACGAAGGCTATAAAACCCTGTCCCTCTTGGAACATTAAGACCAGACCTTTTAACAAGTCTTGAAAATTTCGTAGTAAGTATATTCAAGGTTATATATTTACCATTGCCATCACCATCTGTTTTGAATTTTGTTTGTATAAACGGTTTGCCTCTCGAAGTATAGAAAACAAGCTGACCTTTTCTTGGAACCATTTTCAGTGCTTCAATCGTCTCTGGCCATAACACCAAATCTCGCATTATGCCTGTTTTTTTTCTTGCCAATTTAACTCTATGATTAGCAAGATCCAAATCAGTCCACTTAAGTTCTGCACAGTCAGTGCACCCAAAACCGCAATTTAATCCCAGCCATACCATGGCCTTCATTTTTATATCTGCTATGGACAACAATTTAGTTATCTGTTCCGAGCTAAAAATAAATTTTTCCTTGTGAATTATTTTACCTCTTGAAACCGCATCAATATTCGGAATATTTACAAGTATATCATTTTTTCTTGCCCAGTGGAACAAAGCCTTCAATATGCTTATATGCAAATTCAATCTATATACCGAAATAGCAGATTTCTGGAGCATTCGTTTATAATTCTGTAAATCTAAAGTTGATATTGCTTTGATTCTCCTGCCTTGCCCCAGGAAATTAATCAATTTATTTAAACTGCTAATTTGCTCATTGTGATGCGCTGCAGTAAGGTCATTTGCCTGAACTTTTGCAAACTGATATTTTAGATACATATCGCAAAGTTGCTTTAGTGTTATATCATCTGTAAATTTTTGTTGCGTAACTTCTTGATTTCCGTGCAAATATGCAGCCTGATTGAGATATTTCTGAAGAGCTTCTTTTTTATCAGAACCGAAATAATGTATTTTGCCATTAATCTTTTTACAATATTGCCCTGTCGGGTGGCGAGTCAGCGGGAATTTATCTGAACGTATTTTTCTTTTGGATATTTTCATGATCACAAGCCTTAAAAAAAATTAGATATTTCTCAATTAGTTGTAGCTTTGGTTGTAATTATTAATTGAGGCTATTACAATCAGGAATTCAACCAATTTCAGTATAAGAGCTTATGATTATTATACGAAATGTGAGTTAAAAGGTTATATAATCCTGTTAGCGACAGCATTCAATAAACACCTTTACTATCTTCTGTTTAATCCTGAACAACCCACACAGCAAGTTCTTTTACCACAAAATTTATAATCGTACAAAGGAGATGTCTTTTTGTGCGTGATTAGTTAAGTGGCAGAACGACGCATTGCCAATGCGTAAACGGGAGTCCAATTCTCCCATCACGCATAGATATTGCCAAAAAGGTAAAAATTAAAATATCACGCAACTAAATCAGTTCAAACCTCTTAAAAAATGAAAAATCCTTTGACCGTCTTATACTTTAGTTTATCAACGTTGGCAACGTTTGATAACTCTAAGCCAAGACGTTATGTAAAGATTTATAAACTTAAATGATATTGGGAATAATATGAAAAAAATATATGGGAAACTATCTCATGGAAAAATTACAATAGATGACATCAAAAAAAGGTTATCTGATAAAAATCAAAAAATGATTGATGAATTTATTGATTATAAAAGAGGCTCTGTCGTCGCTGATAGATTAAGGCTGCTTCATAATAGTCTGGTTAAGTTTGGTGATTTATTAGAAAAAGATTTCGATGCGGCAACAAAGGATGAAATCACAAAAGCATGGAATATCATACTCGCTTCAGAGGACATTACCATTAAAACAAAACAAGATGAATATATGCATATTCGTCAGGCTTTTAAGCATTGGTTCGGTGAGGATGAGGAATTTCCCAGACAAGTTCGGGCCATGAAAAGACCTTACGGCAGAAGCAGATTAAGGTTGCCAGAGGAGATGCCCACAGAAGAAATAATCCATTCCGCCATAAAGCTGTGTATGAATTATCGAGATAGGCTTTTTGTCGCATATGAAGGACTTGATGCAGGTGCAAGACCCATAGAATTACGACTATTAAAATGGAACAAACTCAAAAAAGATGAGAACGGTTACTATTTTAATGTATGGACGGCGAAAAAATCGGGCGATACCGAGGAAAGACCTATCCGGGTCATATTTTCAGAACCGTATTTATTAGATTGGATGAAAAATTATCCAGGTCAGGTAAAAGATGAACACTATGTTTTCTGCAAATTAGATGATCCAACAACACCGGTATCCCGAGGGATAGTTACATCTTTATTTAGACGTCTGCGAAAAAAGTTGAAATTGACAATTAGATTTTCGCCATACGTTCTTCGTCATGCAACCTTGACCAGGATGGGCAAAAATCCAAATGTTCCGTTATCCGTTCTCAAAAAATTTGCTGGACATACACAATCCAGCAATATTATTGGAGAATATCAGCATTATGGTTCGGAGGATGTAAAAGATATGCAATTGGGGTATGCAGGAATAGCGCAAGCAAAACAAGATAAATCCTATGAATTCAAGAACTTGCCTATAAAATGCCCTCATTGCGATAAATCCAATGCGTGGGATGCAGAAATTTGTGGGTTTTGCAATTTCGCGTTATCACAAAAAAGGCAAGTCGGTTTTGAAGAATACATGCAGCGTATTGAAACATTGGAAAAAGACCGCCAAAATGCCAATGAACTGGTGAAAGAGTTAATAAAAAAAATGGCTGATATGCAAATCAGCTTAAAAAATGAGATTCAGGAAAATAAAAAGCAAAATAACCTTATGGAAACCTTCCCGGCATACTCGGCAGATCATCGATGTCAAAGTAATCTCTAAGACACCTCTCGCAGCAGAAGAGTAAGGTCTTCTCCAAAGGAACAAAGGCACCTTTGGTTCCCAATACCCCCTCATCTACCCGCAGCAAATGCATGCCTATTTCCAGTTCTCTGATACAGTTGGCGCATGTTTTTTTTATTTCCATGCAAAAGTAAGATTTTCATACTTAAATAACTTTGAACTGTTTTACTCAATACCCTTTTTTAAAAAAACAGTGACCGAAAAGTTTAAAAAGACATTACTTGTGTCATTATTAAGTAACATCACTACCACTATAAAGTGACAGCTACTATTATCCGCAAAATGGAATATCGAAAAGTATACAAACCAAAACCAGAAAACCAAAACGAAAGAAAAATCATATTAGCTCTCAATCAGCCGCTTACAGCCAAGCAAATTGCAGCAAAAACTGGTATACCAAAGGATACCTGCAGCCACTTGATGCCCAAATTCATCAGAAATCATCTGGCAATCTGCCTAAACCCAATCGCCGGCAATACAAGGGTATACTGGCTGACAGAACATGGCAAAAAATGCCGGGAAGAACTTTGTATCGAATCGAACCTTCGTTATACCGAATTTACTTTACCGAATCTTAATTGGGAACTTTACGGCTGGATATGTTTTAATCAAAGGTCTGTGGTATTACGAGCCTTAACCGAACCTATGCAGCCATCTCAAATCAGACGTAGAAAAAATTCGTTTTTCTTCCACTAAAATTACTGGCAATAACATCCGTGATATTATTCGATTGCTTGAAAAACAGGGCATAGTTAGAAAAGTCTTTGTCGGAAAAAGAATTCGTCCAAAATACGAACTTACGGAAACCGGACTTCAATTTCAGAAACTATTAAATAATGTTGTAAACTGATAATGGCAAAATTCAAAAAGACACTTGAAGAGAAGGCAAATGAGATAGCCGCTTACCCGGCGAGAGTTCAGTGGGAAAATTCCATACCCGGTATGATCAGGCGAGAAATTGCCCTTACTGTTGATCAGATCAGGCGTTTACAGGAAAGGCATGATGAGCAGTTCAGGCGATTGCTGCGTTTAGAATGCTACGTAGATACAGAACTTTTACAAATGGAGCAGCGCCAGCCGAGATACGCGCCTTATCATTTCCCGGAAAAAGATAAACTCAGGCAGCGCCTCTTTGATATAGAAAAGGAGCGTCGGAATATAAGTCTTCGTCTTGAAGAAAAAACTCAGGGACTTGAGGACCGGCTGCTATCATTAATAAATAAACATCAGCAGCTTGACAGTGAAAATGGACGTTGAAAAAATCGCAGCAAAACTAAGGCCTCTGATGCCGGATAAGATTAGTCAATGGATGAAAACAAGGGAACTCGCCGATCCGGAATTGAAATCGCTTATCGAAAAACAGATTATTTCAACCGCATATAAAATCTTTGGGGATTTTAACAGTAAAATCCTTCTATCTCTCCCCTCTGAAAACAAATCTTTTGGTCCAATTAATCTCGGTACAATTCTTTACGACAAGGAAAAATGGCCGTTAGGTCTAAAATATGGTGAGATGATCCAAAATACAGCTATCCTGGGCAGATCGGGCGCAGGAAAAACGAATGTAACTTTTCATATACTAAGCCAGCTTATTGAAAGAGGGGTCCCATTTGCCTTTATGGACTGGAAAAGAACGGTCAGGCATTTGATTCCAAATTTCAATAATAAATTAAATATCTATACTCCCGGCAGAGCTTTATCAAAATTCCCATTCAATCCCTTTGTTGTACCGCCCGGCATTGAAGCAAATGTCTATGTCAGTCAGCTTGTCGATGTTATGAGTCAGGCCTTTACACTCGGCGATGGTTCGCGAAGTATCCTGCGAAAAGCTATTGCAGCTATTTATGAAAACGGTAATCTCTGCCCTACTGCGAAAGATATCATTGCTGAACTTCAAAAAGTTCCTGACAGTGGCCGTATGGGCGGGTGGAAAATCACCGCACTGCGGGCACTGGAAAGTCTTGAATTCGCAGATCTTTCATCAGGAGACCGGATTTCACAGCAACAGCTCGCTCAAAAGATGCTCTATGAAAATACAGTTATTGAACTTGATGGATTGGCTCAGGAAAGTAAGAAGTTTTTGATACCATTATTATGCCTATGGCTATATTATGTTAGATTAGAATCGCAGGAGCGTGAAAAATTAAAGCTTGTTATATTTATTGAAGAGGCTCACCATGTCCTGCATAAGCGTGAGCAAACCGCAAATGAAACCGTTCTTGAGATGTTATTTCGCCAGTGCAGGGAACTGGGAATCGGAATAGTTGTGATCGACCAGCACCCCCATTTATTATCTTCCGCCGCAATGGGAAATACCTATACAACTATCTTTCTAAATCAGAAAGACCCATCAGATATTAATAAAGCCGCGGCTGTTTGCCTGATGGACAGTGATGATAAGAAATATTTTAGCAGCTTACCTGTCGGGCAGGGAATTATAAAACTTCAGGATAGATGGACAAGTCCTGTTTATATTCAATTTCCATTTATTAAAGTCAACAAAGGTTCTGTCACAGATGCAATGCTCGCAAGGTATTCCGCTGTCAATAACACAAAATCAACAGGTTCAGGCCGGAATACCTTCACAGAGACTTATTTCGGCCAGGTTCCACGGGTTCCACAGCTTGATATAGCTCTAAACGATGATGCGCTGCGGCTATTTATTGATATACTTAATTTTCCCATGGATGGAATAAAATTAAGATATCAAAGACTTAATATGAGTATAGGCTCCGGCGATAGATTAAAAGATTTTCTTATTAATCAAGGTTGGCTCCTGTCCCAAACTGTGAACATCGGCCAGACAAGAAAAGTATGCCTGCGTCTGACTAAGCAGGCTTATGATGCCCTGAATTTAGAAAATATCCCGCCGCAGCATGGCTCAATCGCACATGAATATTGGAAACAATATTATGCCCAAAGATTTGCGGAACTTGGCTACAAAATCTCTTTTGAAGTTCCCAGAATTTCAGGCAGGGTCGATGTGGTTGCTGGTAAAAATAATGAAAGAATCGCCATTGAAATCGAGACCGGTTTGTCCAATTTTATCAGGAATATCCGGCAGGATTTAGCCGCCAAATATGACAAAATTGTAGTGGTGGCAACAGATAAATATGCTTTTGAAAAAATCGAAAAATCTCTGGCAAAAGAAGGACTGATTATCCCCAAAATTCAGCTCGAGCAGGCAGGCAAATTTACGGTTCCCGCTTAGCCGAATAATAGTTGGATCGAGACGAATTTATCCTATTTAATTTGCCTTCCAGGGACTGTTCAATCTTAGCCAGTATCTGCTCCTGCTAGTTGCCTGAAAGTGAAGATTCCAGCAAATAAATACCGTCAATTCCCGCCTCTTTATAGGAAAGTATTTTATGGAGGGTCTGTTCATTATAGGCGGCATCGCCGTTCATACCGAAATATTCTATCACCATTTGATAGTCGGTAAGCCGAAAATCTGGATATGTAATTCGCACCTTATCCCGGTGTTTGATGGCCATTGGATAACCGTTGCTGTCTGGCTCGACTGCAAACTGTGGTTACTTTCAGCGTTAAATTGCAAAGACCTATCGATTGAATCCTGTTCTTGTTTGTTGTAATTTATTTTTTCCATAGCGTCTCGATTTTTCCTGCCTTTTACACTTTTAGCGAAGCGACCCGAAGGGGAAAAGTCTAAAAGGTTAGGGAAAAATAGCGTAGTGGAAAAAATAGTACAAACAAGAATCCTTTGGATTCGATAGGTCGTACTTTGCCGCACAAGCTATATATCTTTAAACCCAAAAGCTTAAAATGGGGCTGAGCGTTCATGGCGAAGCCGCGAAGCAACTTTTTATGCTTTTGCGGCGGGCACCCCGCATGCCGGCAAAACTATTTTCAAATCTTAGTTTGAACGTTTATTTCATCACGTTGAAACCTTTGCTTCAACCTCAGGACAAAGCTTCCAATTCTGCTTTGGCACTTTCCAGATTTTACTACCCAACAGCTTTAGCTCTGTCTCGGAAATATTCCCGAATTCCGCATATTCAGGAAATGCCGACAGCCTTGCATACCCATATAAAATCTGATCATCCCTGTAAATCTTTCCGTCAATTATAGAATCCTGCTTATAAAGTTTTTCGGTTATATACCAGTAACTGCCGTCAAAGCTTTCGTAAACTTCTATTATTGGCTCTCCTTGAATTGTTATAATTTCCATCATGCACAGCATTACCTCCTTTTAAATCTTCTAATTTATTGCATCTCCATACTCTTGATATGGAAGATCCTCCATGCAAGTCCAATTTGATTGGATTTTGGCTTCAGGATTTATTTTCTTTAATGCGTCATAAATCTGCTGGTGAGCTTCTTCTTCGCTCATCCCACCATAAAGATATCCCTCACCATCAAACATTACTTCACTTTTCCAAGTTGATGCTTCTCCTTCCCAGCCGAATTTTTTAAAGCAGACTTCTTGAAGCTGCTCTTCGGTAATTCCGATTGTTATAATGAACATTCTATAAAATCGGCTCATTTTTTACCCCTCTTTGCTCTTTGTATTGTGAATATTTTTTCTTCACGGGAAGTTGAAGGAAAAATCGTTTTTTAAAAAAATTAAAAATAATGATTTTGGCTTGTGCTTATTCAAGAACATCAAGTCCGACCAGTTCTTTTCCTGCCGGCCCCGGATATCCGATGGCAACAAGTTTTTTGCCTTCAAGGCTGCCAATTCCGATCAATCGCTTGTATTGACCATTTGTCAGAGTAACATAGATTTCCTTGTCATTCCAAATCGCCTTAATTGAATAGGATGGATACTTTGACTTGCCAAGTGAAGCCTCTCGCGGCGTCGCAACCAGGGCTTTAATCACATCTCCCTTTTCAAGGAAATATCTTGTACCCGGCTTCCCATCTTTTTTAGGATAGTTTTCAGTTTTCATAGCGTTTGCCTCCCCCTTTCATTTTTTTACAAAATATATTTACATTTCGCTCTGCAGTTTAAAGCCTGAAATTTATTTGCCTGATTTCCTGCCACTGAATTGAACTTAAATCATAAGACCTTGACAAAAGCTCTTCCAAAGCTTCGTATTCATTGTCTGTTTCTTCTTCCATGGTCAGTTCTATGTGATTGACATCAAACGCATGAATATTTAAATCGCCTTCTTCTGTCAACACTGCTATTTTTTTTTATCTTCCTGCATTTTATCAGTTTTTAATGGTTTTTATTTTAATTTGAGATTTTTTTCACAATCGTCAGAAAAAAATCATTGTGAGTTTATCCATTCTTCTTTAAACGCAACTTTTAATTCTTTGTACCCTTCAGGGATTTCATATTCAACTGACAGAATGTGCTTAGCCCAGATGCCAACCTTGTCCGCATCGGGATAGTCAAGATCATAATCGCCGCCGCCTCGCCCATTTCCAAGTGCTGTTAAAAGCGGCAATGGATTTACCTGCCATCCATTTGAATTAACCGGTATTTTTGAATAAACGACATATTCCTTTGTTGTATGATTTACGAGAATCGCTTTAAGCTGCTGTTGTTTTGTCAAAAACTCGTTTGGCTGAATTTTATCGTTATCGGCAACTTTACTATAGTAATCTTCTTCATCGTAATAATCGCCACACCAGACAATTGGGTTTTTATGCCATGAGCCGCCGGCAACCATCATTTTCATGACCGCACCGACAAATTCGTTTCCAATCCAGGAATGCTCCATGAGTTTCAATCCATTTCCATAATCATGCGAATAAAGCCATTGCCCGTTCTCAAGATTAATAGGTTTGTAATATTGTCCCATTTTGTTTTAAGTGTTTTTTTTCTTCACATGGTAATGAAGAAAAAAATCGTGAAACCTGTTAATCCATAATCAATGCTCCTTTTTCCATAGCTGCGCCTATATTGGTAAAAGCACTGTCAAGAATCTGGTTTTCGGTTAATTCCTGCTCGCTATCATCAATACAATTGAAAATATAAAAGATGTTATCATCAGGAAAATACCTTATATATTTGGAACTTAGAAACCCACCCTTAAGCAGAATGAAACAATCCAGCCCATTTTCAGTCTTGGCAAGTTCTTTAAGCTGCTCAATGTTTCTGATTCTTGGATCTTTGATTTCTTCTGTGTTCATATTCATTCCTTATTTTGTTTTATGTGAGATTTTTTCTTCACAGGAGGATGAAGAAAAAATTATTAAAATGATTTCTTGATGCAATAACCTCTAAATATTTTTAGCCGAACAAGTCCTCTCCAAGGTGAATTACTGTAAGCTGAAAGCATAACAGTAATACGCCAGATTTTGCACGAACGATAGTGAGTGCCTTTTTTGAAAATTTTTCCACAGTCCCAACTATAAAAAAAGAAAAAAGGGCTGAAAGCCCTTAATTAAAAGTTATCTCTCCTGCGATATCAAAATGTCCGTTTTCCCACGCATCTGTGCTTATTGGATAGGCATCAAAGAATCTTTCATTTTCTTGTTTTGCTCTATCAACCATTGTACGGATTTTAAAGATAGCTAAAACTTCTTTATCCGTTGCACAATATTGTTCAATAACCTTCTGCTTGATTTTGCCTAATTCTTCCCAAAACTCTGAAAAATCAGCATCGTTGCACATCTCTTCAATATCCTCAAGAAAAGACATCATCTCCAACTGGGAAACATACTTTTCTGATGGCTTTGTTTTAGCTTGAGAAAAATCGGCAAGTTCACACTGCTTATTTTTATTTGAAGAATAATTTTCCTGATTTGTCTGGCGGATTTCCTTTGCCTCTTTTTTGAAGAGAATGGAATTTGCTCCCTTTACAAACCACTGTGCCTGTGATTTTATAAGGTCAAACTCTCTGCAAAGGTTTTCCACCTGCTCATCAAAATCCAGTTCTTCAGTAGCATATTTAAAAGCATAAGCCCAGCATCGCTTATAGTCGTCGCCAAGCTCTGTTTCCATTGCAGTTCTGGTTATATGAATAGTTAAATGGTCTTTCTGTTGTATTTGTTCCTGCATTTTTACTTATACCTCCTTTCAATTATTTTAAGTTTAGTCCCACCCGACGATAAAGGCTTGTTAACCTTAACGCCCAAGTTCAACTGTGGGCGATTCTTCACCCGGGGCAACAAGCCCAAATGAGGCAGGAGCCTCATTATGCCAGACTAAGTGCGATCGAATAGACCAAAAAATCTAAAAGGTTAGCTGACTTTGGAAGTGCCTTTTACATTTTTTAGCGCAGGAGGCAATTTCACCGGAGGTGAAATTTTATGGGCTGAAAGCCAAAAAGCTTAAAATGAGATGAACTTTAGCGAAGCGTGTGAAACGATTTTTATGCTTTTTTCAGAAATATATCGCGGCCCCCGCCGCCTAAATAGAAATGCAGAGGAAGTTTCCTCTGCTTAAAAATTATTTATTTATTCAATAATTCGCAACGATAATAGATAAAGCATGCCTATGATTGCCAATCTTCAGGTTCCCCATCTGGCCACATTCCACCGAATATTTCTTTATGAACCGGCGTTTCATCTGTCCAACTATGTATCGTTGATTCTCTAAAAAGAAATTTAATATCTGACAAAATAGCTTTTCTTGCTTCCTCCATATCATACGGCACAGCATTACCATTGCACATATTGAATTGCTGCAAAATAGTTGCATCAATATTTTCATTGTAATCACTAACGTTTCCATCAGCGATATAAGCAGCCTCAATGGCTTTAAAAGCCGGCAATGCTTCAACAATCATTGGATTAACATATGCTCTCCATTTTGTTTGAGGAACATCTGATGCGTATGTCGTTTTAGCAGCAGAAGTTTCAGCAATAGAAATAAACTTTTCTAAATTATTTACATTTCTCGATAATTCCTCTCTTGGCACTGATTCCGACCATGTCATGGTATATAAAGGTAATAGTCTTCGTGCGCATCGCGCAGCAAAAGCAACTTTCACCCAACGCGGCAGCAACGTAAGTATCTTTTTAATTTCATTTAGAAATTTCTGCGATTTCTCATTGTTTGATTTTTCTTGCATATTATAAACCTCACTGTCACTACTTTTTTAATTTCGACATCTGCTTTCTTATATCTTAAGCTTTGAAGTATTTCAATAAATTTCTGCCCTTATGAAGAGTACTTGTCATCTTAAATTTGATTATGCGAAAACAAAATTTTTAAATACCGTTGGACGCAAGTGTAACAAGTTTATGCTTTATTTAAAAGTATTGCGGCCCCGTCGCCTATAATAAAAATGGGTGGAGGAAATTTTTCATCTGCTCGGAAGAAAAAAACACATAAAAAGATCCTTAAGGACTCCTGATTCATTCAATTGAAAAATGAAAAGAAATCCGGCCTGGAAAACTGGGATAGACAAAGAACCAAAAAAAATATTCCGCTGAATACCGTAAGCCATGATCAAAAGAAAAAAAGATGACAAGCTACTATATACTCATGCATCGTAACAAGAAATTGGCCTCAAGATTTGGCTGAACCAAAGCTAAGAAAGATTTGCAAAAATCTGGTCTTCATCTGACAAGAATTGAGGTGATAAAATTGTTGCCATTAAACCTGATTCATCGGTATAGTAGTCACTATTTATATGGCGTTAAACGAACATAGGAAAACTTGCTTGGTTCCCCACCTTCGCCCTTGATAATTTTCAAACCTCGTAATATTTCCTGTCCAGAACCCAGATTTTCCGAAAGTTTGATGATTTCACTAGAATAATCAATTGCCGTTTGACATTCAGGACTTCCCTTTTTCAACATTTCTATCAACCAATCGAGGTTAGGGAGCGAAAGAACTTTAAGACCAGCCAGATGAGTCATAATCCAACAAATTTCAAGTTGAACACACTCAATATCTGTACGGCCACGTTGCATCAAAATATCAATATGACTGAACGAAAACTCCAAAGGTAAGTAATCTGATTGCTGAAGTTTTTTTGATTGCTCAACTTTGGTGTCTGGAATTATATTAACAACACGTAACTTAAATATTTCGTGGGTTTTAATTATATCGCTAATTGTTGTAACAGCCATGAATCGGACATCGGGGTCGTCACTCGCTAAGTATTGGATGATCCAGTTTATCTGCTTAATTGAGGATTCCTTAGAATAATATAACCACACGCCTATAGGAATGTAGTCACAAGGATCCGTCAGCGACACCTTAGATTGCAAGTCTTTAAAATACTGAATAGCTTCTGCACTGAACTTGTAATCAATAACCATGTCTATATGCTCTGCACTAAAAACATCTGCAATCGATTTAAGGTTATAGCGGATAGTATCGAGTGAATAAGGGCTATCCGGCTTTATTAATTGCTCTAAAAGACGGTGAATTTGCTCTACCGACATTTTCCCCTTTACCAATTTTAGCGTATTAAATGCCTCTAAATGTAAGTCTTCCTTCCATTTACTAAAGTGAAAAGACGCTCTTTGAACAGAAAGATTAATTAATAAATCCAAAGCTTCCTTAATATTTAAATACGCAAGGCTTCCGAGAGCTTTTTGATAAAATGCTTTTTCCTTCAAAAGGTTCTTGAGTCTGGCAAAGATAGCTTTCTCTACATTACATTGTTTGTTTAATTCCGCACAGCATTCCGCGGCTAAAAAAAGGCGAGTATGGTGAACATCTTCATTAAATCTTGAAAAAGCAAGCTTTTCGATGAATTTACCCTCTTTACGCCCCGCTAAGAATTTGATAACATTTTTCCATTTAGGATCTGTCGCATCACGAATGACATCTTGTTCACTTTGCTCATTATCACCCACATACTCAGCAGCTAAATATTCCTGAAAAGATTGGTGACTAAAATACAGAAACTCATTTGTCCCTTTAGACCTGTTTATTATTAGAGAAACTAATCCATATTTTAAAATTTTATCAATTGTTATACTGTGCCTTTCACCCTTCCAAACGTCGGAAAGAGGTATTTTTTGAATAGACGGTTCTTGAGCAGCCAATGCCTCATATGATATTTTGCATAATACTTGCCTCACCCCCATTTTATCTTCCCATGAGGGCGTAAGATTATCATGTTTATATTCTTTAAGAATATGGTCGATAAAATGTTTATACAATCCAGTTCGATTTGTTATTTTCTCATCTCGTTTTTCTCCAATAAGAAAACGAACCATGTAAGCAAGCATGGGTATACCCAGCATCTCTAGACATGAGGCACATAATTTAGAAGCTCGCTCATGCTTATCTCCAAAATATGACTTCTGAGCTTCTACGTCAAAAGGTTTCAACCTTAAAAATTTTACATTTGAGTTCCCTTCTTGATCAGCTACAGCGAAAGGTCGGGATGCAACAATTAGGTTGCGCAAAGATATTCTTAGAAGACCATTAAGAATGGTGATATATCCTCCAGGACTTTCTATTTGATCAAGACCATCAACCAAACAAAACAAACTTTTTAAAATTTTCAGTTATAAAGTTTTGCAACTCAATTCTTGAAAATTTATCATTTAATATTTTACTAATACATTTTATGAAACTATCTACATCGTCAAATTTTAGTTTTTCTAACTCAGAAGCATGAAAAAACAGGGGAATTTTTTTTTGTTCAATCATTTTGATTTGTAAATCTCTTAAAAATGTTGTTTTACCTGCGCCTGTATCTGAACTTAAGATATACACCCCTTCTGAGCTTATAAGTTTTGTATATGCAAAGTCATCCCATTTGCGATTACGATCTTTTTCTAATTTTTCATCAAAATTTTCTATCGTACCTATTTCTAATTCCAATTGCTGATAATCTTTGGGTTTTTCGGAATAAATTTGATGGAGCTTTTCATTAAAATGTTTTATGGCATTTTTTTTAAGTTCTTCCCGAAATTGACTAATTTGAATCTTATTTATTTTTTTTATTTCTTTGTTTCGATCTGCGCCATCAAGCACATTCTGTTTTTCCGTGATATCATTTTCTTTCAATAGAAGCGTTTTAACCTCAACACCTAAAACATTTGCTACTAACAGTAAAGTCGATAAATATGTTTGCTCTCCATTTTCCATACGACTAATGGTTTTTACCGTTAGCTTAGCGTTTTCAGCAAGTTCGAATTGGCTAAGTCCTTTTTCAGCTCTTTTTGCCCGTATTGCAGCACCGTTTGGCAAAAAACTATTCTTACTGTCTTGGTTCATATAATTCTTCATTACTGTCTACCAGATTACTATTAGATGGCGCATAGATTGCGCAGACATATGGATTCCACTACGATAAATTATAGGCAATTAAATGATTTTTTAAAGAAAAAAATGGTACATGAAAATTCAGAAAACGTCGCAACCTTTCCCGAACATCCCGAACAGGATAATGCCGGAACTACCCCCCTCGTACCCTCAAAATCTGCTCAATTTGAGTTTAAACCTGAAACGCATGAAATTATTAACGAACACCTTAAAGACCATCAAGTTGCCATCGAGTGGGAGAAAAAAGAGCTGATACAAAACCTACATATCTGGCGGGAAAGATTTATTTTTGAGTTTAATCTCAAAATAGATGGATTGCCGGCAATCTCAATTGACAGGATCAGAAAGTCGGCATATGGTCTTTTTAAACTAGGCCGCAATGGGTTTGGATTACGCAATGAAATAACAATTAATGAGGTATATATTGATAACCGCGCATACTGGCAGATAATCGGCACATTTTTACATGAACTGCTACATGCCGAACAGGAACAGTCCGGAAAACCCTACAAAACTAAGCGTAAGAATAAAGATTACAGATACACTTATCACAACAAGGATTATAGAGATAGAGCCGCATCATTTGGGTTAATTGTCGATCAATGGGGGCATCAGCGGTATGTTCCACCACCATCACCATTCTGGGATATTTTATATAAATATGGAATTTCAATAACTGATATAGATAAGGAATCAGATTCCATAGCACCTCTTGCAACAGCACCAGGAAATTCCAAATTAAAGTTATGGATATGTGGGTGCCAGCCAAAGCCGGTTCACGTTCGAGTTGCAATCGAGGATTTCCAGGCCAAATGTCTGAAGTGTGGCACAATATTCAGGAGGGCTTAAAAATGGATTCAAACAATGGCGTAAAATGTAAATATAGTCCTTCTCATATAGAGAAAACTGCAGAGCGGTTAGCCTTTCGACGACTTCATAAGATTCATAATCTGCCTAATATACAAGGTCATTACAAAATAATGAGAAAAATGCAAAATAAATTCCAAGGACAATAAAAATGTTTGAACGACTAAAAGCAATATTTTCGCGACCAACGCAGGTTGATGTAACACCGCGTCAGCAGCAGCAGGAACCTCCGCATCATCATAACATATTTAATCTGCCGCCAGGTTGGAAGCCTATCGATTCTGTAATTAAAAGCGTTCGCATCCCCGGCACAAGTTTGGAACTTGGTAGCGCCGCACGTGTTGTAGAAACAGACCAGGATGAACGGCTTGATTTTGATAAATTACATGGGATTCTCGCAGGCTGCTCCCATTTCATATATTCCATCGAGCAAATCGGCGGCAAATGTTTCGTTTGTGAACTGGAATCAATTGAATTATTGAAACAAAATTTAATAACCCTATCACAGGCAGAGGAGAGAAGTTTATATTGCACTCAATGTGCCAGCTATTGTATGGCTTGCTTCAAGCGAGTATGTGCTACACATACAAAATTATTCCTGTGTCCTAATGGCATATACATCCCCCTTTGCTGGCCCTGCCACGAACATGCGACCAGAAGCTTTTTGGACAAGTTAATTGCTTTCATAAAAGGCTGTATTAAATGATAACTGAACCGAACAATTACGAATTTCAACATCCCGATCCGAATTCGCGGTTGAACAAGTTCAGATCCATCGCTTATGATCCTGAACTTCAGCAACTTAAACAAATTCTTATAGGCATCAATCGATGGGAAGATGATAATATTCAAAAACTTTTCAAACGTGCAAAATTAGGAAGGCCACCCACTCGATTAGCTACAATAAGGGAGATTCTCTATATATATGAAAAATACAAAAACGAACGCATGGAATCGGGCAATGTTTTCATGCCTCATGCTATGCATGGACAAATCTCCAACAACGGCCAAGGTGTTCATATATGCGACCAGGTGGGAAATAACATACCTATGAATGCCAACAATGATGATTTTCAATTGAATACACTTGTTGCCGGACGGCCTAAAGCTGGTAAATCTTCCGGCGTTTTCTGCTGGTTATCACAATTATTATTTCTGCCTCTGCTGATTTTCGATATCAAAAATATTTGGCGTCATCGCGCACGAGCCTTAAACGCAAAGGTAATCCAGCCGCCGTTTCATATTGATTTAGAACCACCAAGAGGAATTCATTGGTACGACTGGATTTTTTCCATCGCAGATGGCATTTCGTCAATTTGCGGTTTGCAGTTTGGTGTGGCTCCTCTCCTTGAGGCAGCAAAAATCGCTTTACAGCAGCGGCAAAGATATATCGACCATACACGAACAAATACATCACTATCACTCATGGATATTTTCAAAGCTTTGGATTTTGTCAATATCGCCGGCTTTAAGCGCGATTATATCTTAAGCTGCAAAGCTGCATTACAGCTAATCATCGGCCCAAACGACTTGTTTGCTGCCAGAAAAGGCATTCCTCTGGAAGAAATACTTAATGGCCGTTATACCATTGAATGCTGCTATCTTAGCGCGATGCAATGCAAGTTCCTTGCATTTTACTTTCTGAATTATCTGCTGCAGGCATCCTATCAGCGCCTTGAGAAGGTACACATCTCCAGACTTGTATTTATCGACGACAGCGGCAGTTTTATCAACCGTCCCGACAATGTATTTGGCCAAGCGCCAAAAACAAGTTTTTGGGGAGACATGTTGTCCAAATTAAGAAGCTCAGGGACAGGACTGATTTTTGCGGACCAGCTGATATCTTCCATTTTTGACGATGTGAAACGGCTTTGCGGCAACTGGATAATTGTGGGTGGATTGAATATAGAAAATTATGAAGAAGTTATGGCCGCAATGAAACTCACAAAGGAGCAGGCCGACTTTATCGGTAAAATGAAAACGCGTGAGTGCATAGCTTATTTTCCGCTTTTATATCCACGCCCTATATATGGCGTTGTTCCGCTTGTTTCTTCAATAGCCGAGGGTCATTTCAATGAGTAAATTCGTTGTCGCACAATTTGATTATGAAAAGTGGCACCCCTTGACTGATTTGCCTATTAATAAAGAATCCCCCTCGGCCAAAACAAAGGATGTTGTTGCAAATGAAAACAAGCCAGATAATTCAGTTACTGTAATCAAATCCAGCAATTCAGACATTAAGCATCCGTTCGATTCTCTCAGCGATGCCAAAACTCTGTTGTATCACCTTATAATTAAACCCGGTCTTTCCATTCGGGAAATAATGAAAGAACTCAATTTTTCCGGAAGTGCAATTGAAAAAGCTAAGCATGAATTGGTTACACGGGGGTTGATTATTGAATCACGCGCAGGTAGAAAGAAACGGCCTATACCAAAGAAGGAAGCGTTTGACTATTTTGGCATTCTTTGTCCCTACCTGGATCCAGATTTAACAGAGCACAGCTTTTATGCGCATGTGCTGGGTCTAACTTTAAAGAAAAATACCTCCTGCAAAAAAGTATCATTAGAATACAAACTCTCAAATTCTGGGAATGCCTCCGATGTTGTAACACAGGATATCAATGGCAACTTGTATGCGTTTGAGATCACGGATTCAATTAGCAACATAGCGCAAAACTGCCTCAAATATGATAACACCGCATTCACAAAGATAACTTTCGTTTGCCGTAACGATGACATTTTAAAAGCTGTAAAAAGCAAAGTCATAAATGCCGGCCTGCCTTTGCAGCTGTTAGGCAAGCTGGATTTTGTTCTGTTAGATTCGATTCTGAAAGCGACTAAAAAATGATAACCAACTGGAAAAAAATTTGTATCGCGATTTTGGTCGTCTTCCTCATCTTTCAAAGAAAGAAAATTTGGGATTTTATAGATGATTGCCGCATACGAGAGCTTTTTATCGATAGCTTTGATTACATTTGGCGGCTGCCACAGGGACTTCGATTCATGCTGCTTTCAGCGTTTGTTATATGGATTGGTTTAATGGTTTTCAAATATTTGATGAAAGGCGGTGGACAATGAATTAACTAAAAAAATAGAAGATGTCGGAATGGCAGGCTTTATGTATTTCCGACCAGAAAGCCAATGCCATGGAAAAATAATATTGTCGGAAATTAAGGAAAATTAATATGACTGTGAACACTTATCGTGGGGTCGTAAACGATCGACCACTGGACACAATGGTGGTCAGGAATCGTGAAAAACCACCCTTTATGGACAATGTTCTTGCTCAAGCAAACCGTCATGGGGAAATACCTATGCGCGCGGTTGAAAACAGCTATGACAAAGGACAATAGTCCAGAAACTTTAAACCTTAATGGGGGCTATCGCTCCTGATGGCCCCCGAATTTGAAAGGAAAAATTATGAGTGATGGTAATTTAATACATCCAAGGCGTGTGTTGGCGGAAGTGGAACTTGTTTCAAGCCATTTTGGCGAAGTACAATTCGAGGATAATTGGGTTTTAGTATGGGGTTTTGATTTGCCGGACACTTTTAACAGAAGCATTTCGAAACTTCTGATAGTGCTTCCTAACAATTATCCTGAATCACCACCTGCGGATTTGTACCTTATAAAAGGGCTGAAGAAAAACGGCAAAACGCCAGAACATTATTTTGAAGACAAGTATGGCGACTCCGATATTAGAAAAAAGGGTTATGCCTGGTATTCAATTCATTTTTATTCATGGAATGCAAATGCATTAAGCATGATTCGTGGAGATAACCTATTAGTTGCAATCAATGCGTTATACGATGCGTTGAAATTTGATGAAGGTGAAAGGTGAACTATGAACATAAAAATTATAGCAACAAAACAGATGTACGAAGATATGAGAAATAAACTGTTCCCGGAAAATGATCCCCTGGAGCAATTCGGCTTTATCATCACCGGCATCAGCAGAAACAGCAACGGCTGCAATCTCTTGTGCCGCAAATTTATTTATGCCGATAAGTCATGTCTTATCAAACAATCAAGAGTAAGCGTATCGCCGGACCCCAGATTCGTTCGATATGTCTGGGGCATCGTAAAGGAATGCAATGCCGCGTTAATCACAGTTCATACCCATCCTTTTGCAAAAAACAACGTCAGCTTTTCCGGCATAGATGATAACAGCGAAGCGAAAGGTTTTCCAAACGAAGTGGAGTTTTTAGGCGAAGGTCCACACGCAAATATGGTTTTGGGAACAAATTGCTTTGATGCTCGCTGGTACAACGCAAAAGATAGGAGCGTATCACCAATTAATGAATTTAGAATAATTGGTGAAGATGGCGTCAAAATCCTGAAACCAACCTCTCTTCACGATTTTTCGCACGACAGATATGGCATCAAAGAAATTTACGATCGGCAGGTTTTAGCTTTTGGAAAAGTCGGACAAGCTCTGCTTCAGAAACCAGTAATCTGCATCGTCGGCTGCGGTGGTATAGGTTCTATCCTGACAATTCAGTTAGCAAGACTCGGTGTCAACAAACTTATTTTAATAGACCATGATCGCGTCGAGATTTCCAATTTAAATCGATTGGCAGGAAGCAAATTATCGGATGCAAAATTTAAAAGACTAAAAGTTCAGATGCTTGCCAATTATATCAGAAAATTCAACCATAACGTTCAAATACAAATAGTCCCTGAAAGCATCTTTTCACCAAGGTCACAAGCCGCGATAAAGGATGCTGATTTTATATTTGGCGGAACCGATAATCAAAGTACACGTGATATTTTGAATACGAATGCTATTCACCACATGATTCCGTATTTCGATTGCGGAACAGGAATAAAAGCTGATGCCAAACATAACATTGAACACGCGGGCGGACAAGTCCGAATTGTTATTCCAGGACTTGCCTGTCTGAGGTGTATAAATGGCATCAATACGGACATTGCAAAAATGGAGCGTCTTCCCGAAGACCAGCAGCAAGGCATGATTCAACGCGGCTACATAGCAGGAGAAGATGAACATTCTCCGGCGGTTGCATCATTGAATGGTGTTATCGCCAATTTTGCCGTAACGGAATTCATGGGCTACATCACCGGGTGTAAGCCTCGTTTTAGATACATCAATTATGATTTCTTAAAGTCATTTGTTGTACCTGTTGAATTTCTGAAAAAATCGGATTGCTTCAGCTGCAGCGAAGATAGTCTTTTAGGATGTGGCGATGGTGGCCTAACACTGCCGGAATATGCCGTTGCGTGTGAAGTGTAAATGTTAAACTATTTTTTTAAGGAAAAATCAAAATGAAAAATGTAATTGAATCAATTGAACAGTTTCTAAGTATGGCAAAAGAAAGAAATCTTGATGCCAGTGGAAACCCTAATAATTTATGTTTTACCGTCAATGGATTGAAACTTGATCAGTGTTTCAATGTTCCGCAAACCAGAGTGATGTTTATAATCCATCCGCAAAACAAGGACGCCCTAATTTTGATCCCGGAAGAAGTTGCAATACGATCGGATGCAAAACTATCATGCGATTTCATCAGTTCAAGCAGATTTCCAGTGGGGTGGAAGTGCGTTTTTGAGAATACTTTTCTTAATATCGGCAATGTCTTTGAGCTTGTATTCAGTGTCGCCGGCCTACTGGCAAACTTATCGCTATATAACCTCATCCGCAAGCAGGATGTCACTAAGAAAGCTGATGTAACTCCGGTTGAAGTTTTACGCATTCTGGAAAATCTTTCTAATGACTCGTCTTCAAATAACTCAGAACAGATAAATAAAAACGACAATGAAACTGGAACATCTTCTAAAAATTTTAAGTCAACCGGTTTTCGTATCCGTCAATATTCTGATGTTAATGATGTCACTGAAAACCATGTCCCATCGACCGGTGAGAAAGAAAGGGGCAAATAAAATGGAACACAAATTAAATTCATTAATCCTGCTGCCGATTTTTATCATCCTGCTTGTGGTGATATTTCGGACGATCAAAAGCTCACTGAATGTTGATGTTGTGCCAAGTTTGATTTTTTCTATTTGCATGTCGATTCTAGCGACGATAGGCCTAAATAGCGATTTAAAAGGAAGCATGGCAATGCTTATGGTTCCTTACAAAGCTCTTGCAATTTGTGTAATAATCGCACTTTTGATTACTTTCTTGTTTAAGATGCATAAGAAAGCGAAGGATAAATTTTCGGACACGTTCAAAAAGAATCAACAATCTGAAATCAATAAAAAATAACCGTTAAGGAGCAACTAAAATGATGTTAATAGAAAATCTACTTATTGGCGTTATTCACATAGCCTTTGCCGCGATTGATGTATTGTTTCTGGTGATACTTTTGAAAGTGATATATGACAGATGGCAAATTGCCTGGATAGAGCCAATCTTAACTGCAATCAGACCAATGATGAGCGTAGTTATGAACAGATTCGCGGCACTTGTTTTAAAAGCGACTGGTAAATCTTATCCTGAAAAAACCTGGTTGGTTCTGTTGATAATCTGTTTGTTGGTCATTCGGTTTTTAATTGTAAGTATTCTAAGATAATTTTGGAAAGGGACAAATAAAATGGAACTCAAACTAAACTTATTAATCTTGCTGCCGATCTTTATCATTCTGCTGGTGATAATATTTCGGATATTCAAGGACTCACTGAAAGTTGATATAGTGCCAAGTGTGATTCTTTCAATTTGCGTTTCAATTTTGGCGATGATCGGCTTAAACAGCAACACAAAAGGAATTAAGGGAATTACAGGGACGATTCTGATTCCGTACGTAGCTTTAGCAATTTGCGTACTCTTTGCTCCCCTGCTTGATTTTCTGTTTAAAACAAATAAAAAGCCGGAAGATGAATTTCCCAAAACACCCGAAAAGAATTCACATTACGACACCGATGAAAAAAGGAAATTCAAAACAGATCGTAACAGAATAAGAAGATAACTAAAACTTTTACAATGAAAGGACTTTTAAAATGAAAACTTACACTTATCAGATGAAGACAGGAATCGTTAGAACGAAAGAATTTGAACGAAAAGGTCTTGCTACACATGGTGTCAATGTCGGACTCAAGTGCGGTCACGAATGCACATATTGCAGCATTCCAACAATGATTCGTGCACATAAAGCTTTTACACAATTAGGGCTTTCTGCATTTAATACTGGATATGCTTTAGTTGATCCTGACACACCACAGCGTGTAGCCCATGATGCAAAACATATTAAAAGCAGGGGCTTGGTTCAGCTTTGCACAATAGCAGATGCATGGTCGCCTGAAGCTCAAGAATGTAATTTAGGGCGCAAATGCCTCGAAGCGATTCTTTCTGAACCTGGCTGGACGATAAGAATCCTAACCAAAAACGCAGCCATCGAAAAAGATTTTGATATTATTTCAAAATATAGGAACCGAGTTCTATTTGGGCTAAGTATTACAGCTACCCCAGATAAGGCAAATATCATTTCAATAACCGAACCAAATGCCTCACCAATTCCAGAGCGTTTGAAAGTTATGCAAAAAGCTGAAGCTCAAGGATTTCGTATCTATGCTATGTTATGTCCCCTGCTGCCATGTATTGCGAATTCGCAGGAACAAGTCGATGAACTTGTCAAAACAGCAGTTGACTTTGGCGCAGAAGAAATATTTGCAGAGGCCGTAAATCCAAGAGGTCGCGGACTAATTCTTACACAGCAAGCACTTGAAAATGCCGGCTTTCATAATGAAGCCAAAGCAGTTGAGGTAATTCGCAGTCAGTTAAATTGGTCGCAGTATGTCGCCGGATTAATCAGGAACTTGCAGCAAAGCGTCAGAAAACACTCCGACATTAGGAAATTGCGATTCCTGCTCTACCCAAAAGGACTAACAATGAAAGACTTAACCGAAATCAAAAATGACGATGCCGGAGTTGTTTGGCTGTAATGGGCATGGATTAGTTATGGAAAATCAAACAATACAATCGGATGTAAATAGCTGGCCGCAACGGTATCAGGAGTTCCCGAAACCTTATTTGTTCCAATTAGAATGATTCGATCGAACTTTAATAATTCGAATAACGAGAAATGCCAGATATGCAAAGATCTGCTGGCCAGCTTGCATCAATTTTTTGATATGCTCAATGATGCAGAAAAAAATAATAATAGCTGGCTTACTGTTGATGAAGTTGCTCAAGAGCTTAAAATATCGCAAAGCATTGTTTATAGATTAATCAGAAACAAAGAAATCGAGGCTGTAAATATCACACCCAAAAATGATGAATTTGTCCGCAAAGGCCATTACCGCATTCAACGCAAATCGCTTGACAATTACTTAAATCAGCGAAAAGTGAATCCCCTGCCGGATAAAATTACTTCCCATCACCATCCGCGGAATCTGCTGAAGGTAAAGAACCATCTGGGATTATAAATTTACGCATATTATTTACCACACGGTCGGTCTGCTCTGATACATCTTGCACATAAGTGGTTGCCATTTTTAAATCCGCATGGCCGAGAAGTTTCTGAACCGCAAAAGGATCACCACTGCGTGCCGCCATTGTTGCTGCAGTTCTGCGAAGAGTATAAAACCCAACACCTTTTTCAACCTTTATGCCTGTCTTTTTAAGAAGTTTGGAGAACTGCTTGCTAACGGCATTCTCCTTTGATAATTTTTCAACCCCAGACTCATCAGTTTTTGTGTTAGCACGCACCCAAAATAGTCCCTTTGTTGTATAAAAAACAAGTTCCCCCCTCTTTGGTACATCTTTCAATGCTGAAACGGTTTCAGACCATAAAATCAAATTCCTAGATATTCCAGTCTTACCTCTTGGATATACAACACGATTGTGTTCCAAATCTAGATTTTCCCATTTAAGTTCAGCGCAGTCCGTACAACCAAAGCCGCAATTTAATCCAAGCAAAATCATGGCTTTTATTTGAATATCGGCCACACTAAGCAATTTTTGGATTTGCTCAAATTGAAAGATGAATTGCTCTTTTTTAATTTTGGTTATTTTCTTAACTGCTTTTAAATTTGGCCCTTTGTTTATTAGCTCATTTTCCTGTGCCCAATTATATAATGATTTGATCACTGCAATTTTATTATTAACCGTATTTGCAGTTTTTTTGGAGTGCACAGCCTTACGGACATACTGTTGTATATCCATGGTAGCAATATCATTTATCAGCTTATTGGGACCAATAAGTCTGACAAAATCTTTTAATATAAGCGTTTGATCATAAACATGTCGAAACTTTATCTGCCCAATTAAAGCACGCGATTGCTGATGTTCAATATACATATTACAAAGATGCTTAATTGACACATCTTCGCAACTACATTTCTCGTTATTGGATTTGTGGGAATGTAAATATGTAGCTTGCTCAAGATATCGTTTGTATGCCAATGCCTTATCAGAACCAAAATAGTAAATCTTACCTCTTATTTTCTTGCAATACTGCCCCGTCTTATGTAAAGTTAAAGGAAATTTATCAGAACGGTTTTTTCGTTTACTTTGTGTATTATTCATATGAAAACCTTAAAGACTATATTATTAAATTATTCGAACGAAGAACAGTATAACACCCATTTGGTTGTAGTCAAGGTTGTAGTTATGGATTACTTAGATTTATTCTACAGCCATAAGTCTTTGTAAATAAACGTCTTGGAGAGGTGGCCGAGAGGCTGAAGGCAACGGTTTGCTAAACCGTCGTACCGGTGAACGCTGGTACCGCGAGTTCGAATCTCGCCCTCTCCGTTTTGAGTTGTGCATACATCTGAAATGTTCTGCTTATTTGTGTCTAACCCCTTTTTTGATAAAGAGCTATATTCTTGACCATTTACAAGAATAGCACCATTAATTTTGTTTATTTCATTGCCAATTTGCGACATGCCTTGTCTGGCCAAGTAAGCTGTTTTTGCAGTTTTTTCATCAGTTTTTGTATCAGTTTTTTTATCTACATTAACAGGCAAATCATCGGTTCCGGTTTTTAAAACTATCTGTTTTCCAATTTCAATTTCCGGCAACATGTTTAAGGCTGCTCTCTCTGTAGAACAATTGACATGGCTATATCTGTCCATTGTTAAAGTTATGGTTGAATGCCTTGCTAAAGACTGTGCAACTCTTGGGCTTACTCCCCCTCTTGTAAGATTAGTTATAAAAGTATGCCGTAAACTGTGAAAATCCACAACCCTGCCTGAATTATCTCTGTATTCGATTTTTGCTTCATTCAAATCTTTCTTAATCAACTTTGCACCTTTTTTAGCATCAAAGGTTGCAAAGAGTTTATCAGAATCTTGTGCTTGCAATTCTGTTTTCCAATTTTTGAATAAATTAGCTATATCCGGCCTTAGTGGCAATTCATCTTTTTTCCTGTGCTTACTGTATGCAGCTTCAACGATTAAAAACGGTTCAGAATCGTTCAGGTTTAACGAATTCCAAGTAAGGGATACTAATTCACCCGCCCTCAATCCCGTATTAATAGCAAGTGTATAAAGCATTGCTCGTTGTTTGCCTGTCATATTATGACATTTTATGCTCGAATTTTTTGTAACATTAATCAACTTTTTTATTTCCTCATTGTTTGCCGTCAGGAGAAATGGCACAGTATAGTCTCTTAAGCTAAGAGAGGGTTTAATGGGTTCTTCCCCATGGGGAAGAATTTAAATCGACTTTTCGGCTCCTATAATATATTATTATTTTTATTACAGGAGTTGTAAAATGAGTGATTCAAAAAACGTTATTTCGCAAATCAGAAAAG